>Ga0123342_1000271_pt1 | contig 75775 bp, 34 predicted proteins | sample Turbeawhitnodule_FD_89960 | JGI IMG/M metagenome (GOLD analysis project Ga0123342, IMG submission 89960) | Root nodule microbial communities of legume samples collected from Mexico - Turtle bean Mexico white nodule | ecosystem: Host-associated > Plants > Roots > Nodule | place: Mexico: Nepantla... | reverse complement strand
TATGATTTTTAGGCTGACACTGATGCCTACTATAACTGGTGAGGAGCAGTGAGCAACATATGCAGACAGTAAGATGTAGTGCGTCCACATGCACTTCACCATTAACATCATGGACCAGTTCCTTTTGACTATGAATGTGCTATCAAATTATGATTTATTAGTGTCTCCACTGAATGAACAAAGCTAACTCAACTCACCCATATGGTGGATACAGAACAGCAGGTGCTGGCGGCAGCGACGGCGGCGGTCCCGCTCCCGGAACACTCTGTGCTGTTCCTCCTCCACCTTGAACTATATTCCTCCCTGCAATTTCTTTTATTAAAAGTGTTGAACATATATTGATAAAAAAAAGTACTTGGATGTTCACATATCAAAAGACACACATGTATCAAATGATGCATTCCAAAAGAAAACTATGTACTAAATAATTGAGTTATACGTTAAGAGAGATACTAATATATCAAAGGATGTAAATTATAACCTCGAGGTGGTGAAGGTCGAGTCCTTCCCAGAGAAGCAATATTACAATTTGCTCTTCTGCCATCTATTATTGGATTTGGATCAGCACATGCTCTCCTTGCTGATTCTTGGTCGCAGAATGTTACCTGTTGTTTGATTCATATACAGTTTTTGTTACTTGTAGATATATAAAGATGAAATAAATATTAACTTGGTGGCGTTGAAGGTATGTGAAGCGTAGAGATGAAGAGAAAGTGAGCACATACGAATCCGTAGCCTTTGGATTTTCCGGTGTTCTTGTCAGTGATTATGACAGCTTCAAGAATGTCGCCGAACTGCTGGAAATATTTGCGCATTTCTTCGGTGGGAGTCTCCCAGGCCAGTCCTCCCACGAACAGTTTGGTGAAGGTTGTGTCTCCGAAGGGTGACCGATAATGCGGGTGGTGATGGGCCATGGCTTCCAGAGAAGAAATGGGCCTTGTTTGTGCATGAAGACTTGCTGTCTCACTCATTGAAGCTCTTTCTTCTACTCTTCTGAAGGCCAAAATTCCATAAAAACTTTTTCCTATGTGCTATATATGTGTGCCTTCCTCCCTAGTCTCTTGGTTTTGGCAGCAGAGGAATCATTGCATTTGAAGAGGGTGAGAGAAGAAGGTGGGCATGGTTTATGATGAGGTATTATGGTTGTTATTTGATGGTTGTTTGGAACAGAGGCGTTGGTTGATTGCAACAAAAATATATAAGGAGAGTAAACAAATTTATTTTTAATAAAAGGGTGTGTGAGTGAGAGAGATCTGACAGGTGCCAACTCTAATTTGCTGGCAAAAAAAGAGAAGGAAGAAAGACAAGGGATTTGTGTTACTATATACTAACTATCTCACTACCAGTGTCAAGTGTGTCCTCACTGTCTTTGCATTAATATACTCACTCTTACTATCCTCTCACTTTTCCTTTTTCCCCACCTTACTACTCTTAATATGCTTCTCCTTCTCTTCTTCTCCCTTGTTGGATTTTTCGCTTCGCTTTTTCTGTAACTCAACCACATTTACCAAACTTCCTTTCTTTTTCTTTTCTCTTTGAAAATATTTTACAACCATTCCTCTCTACTACGCTCTTTTAAATTACCCTTTAACTCAAATAAAAGGAGATATGGACCCTCTCACCATAATTCAATTCAATGACTCATTTTACATTTTAAAGAGCTGGTGCAAATAATTGATTGGAAGGGCAAAGGTGCCTCTTTTTCTGATATAAGTAATTTTTTATTTTATGTTTGAACTTTTTATGTATGAATCTAAAAAATTCTTCTTAAACTATTCAGCCTTCTTGAGAGGACATTTTCCTTTGCTGAGTGAGTTGAAAAATTTAGATTGATGATAATAATATATCAAATCAAGCATTATTTGTCATTTGGTATATAAGCATGGATTGTTTCTCAAAGTTTTTATACTATCTGCATCTTTCCGTGTGGTTTGTTACCGGAGGAGTCAAAAGTTGTGCATGATAAGAAAAGTAAATATGATTTTAAATTTAAATTGAATCTCTTAAATTTCTTGTTCCTTACCAGTTTTGTATTATGTTTGATTATGGTAATAAGAAAGTACTACGGTTTTGAACTGCAGCAATCTAACACACCGTTTTCCTTTTATGTTGGGACCAAACATATCCCACATGATCCCATGTTCCTGTGGCTCAATCCGCAAGTCAAAAACTATCGGCAAATCAACCAAAACGAATAGGAACGGTAACAGTTGAGGTTTGATAGGAAGCAAAGAAAAGGATAGAGTTGAGTTGTAGATTAAGGGCAATGGAAAATGATGAGAAAACAAAATTAAATTCTGTTTTCATGAGTTATGTATATATGTAATATTGTATCTATCACCATCGTATCATTCCCTTGTCAATCGTGATTGGTGACAGTAACAATCTGTAATACCGACCATAACATAGCATAACATGGCACACATATATTTTATTAATAATGGTAGACCATTATGTTGTCCACAACCCCACGAGAAATGAGAAGCACAATATTAAGAATACTTTTCGAGGATGATTCTCCTCCCACAGTTATAGTTGGATGATACATGTTTGGCACTCTGATGGTGTTGTTGTAGAACTTGGGTTTAATGATTATGCAGTGCATGACTTTTTTTACAAGTGAGCGTGAGCACACGCACACACACACATTGAGATAGACATATAAAGAGAAAAGAAGGAGTGATTATCTAAGTTGTTGGCAGCGTTAGGGACGAGGAGACAGCTATAAGGAGGCTTTAGTTTTATGTTAAAAACTCTGCAAAACAATAAGTTAGTCCGTGAACTGGCAGTCCTCTCCACATGGGGTCTTATCAGTGCTCAAGAACTATGAGCTGTATTTCCATCTACTTGCTTTTATACTCAACTTAAGGGATATTATTTTAGGAACATACACATTATATGTGACCCCCCAACCTAGCTTTCATCAACCAACACCCACCAATCAATCACCATTTAAGCTTGCAAAAACCCCTCTACCTTTCTCCATATAAACCTTCCTTTTCTAATCTTTTCTTCCACTTTCAGGGCCCTCTTTCACAAAACATGCTTCTTCTTCAACTCATCAACTCTCCCCCTTCTTCTACTCTCACTCTCACTCACTCTCACTGTCATTCAAACAAATTCCTTCTCTGTTTCTCGCAAACATAGATATGTAAACACCTTCACAATCTAATTAGTTAACATATTATATATATATATGTATAACATTTTTCTCTCAAATTCTTATTAATTCCCACATTTTACAATCTTTACACTAAAACATTTGTAACGTTAACTAACTCTACTTTTTTTTATACCTATTAGATGTAAGGAATTTTAGACTTTCACCTTATTTGTGTTGCCTGCTCCAACCAAAGAAAAAAAAGTAAGAAGACTTTGTATGTAGAAAAAAAATAGCTTCAAAATAGAGTTTTACAACCGTCATTTATCTTCCCTACAATGACAAGATGAGTAAGAAAGATAAAATAAATAATCATGTTTCTTCTATCCTTCTAGCTAGAATCATGATATCTACTCATTCTTCTTTAAATCTAAGCTCTTGCATTGTTATATCTTTTTAGTTTTCTCTTTGGCTTGAGTCAAGAAAATTAAGAAAAAAAATATGGTTATTCTCCCATTTAAGTCTTGGGCACAATATCTATGCATTATTCTTTAATGCTTAAGTTCTTTTTGTTTCTCTCTTGGGTTTGAGTTACTTCAAATTGAGGCTTCTCTTTCAATTTTAATAGATAATAATGTCTAGTGCTTTGAATTTGTTTCCAATATTGGATAGAGTTTTGATCTTTGAAAAAACTTGTTCTAATACGAGATTTATTGAAATGACATTAGATTCAATCATTAAATTTGAGGTATTGTTCATTTTAAAATTTGAAATTTCGTCATAATTTTATCCTTAAAAGACACTTTAGATGGTTAAGGGAGGAAGATGTATTTAAATTGTCATTAATATTGATTTCTAATGGATGTAAGACTATTGGGGCAAGACTAATGAAAAACATCTTTCCTAAAACACTTTAATAACTCTCTTTTAGTTTCTTGGTTTTAAAATTGTATACTATCAATCTCAATCTTTGAGTATTTATCAATAACTGGGTTGCATTATGAGTTATGGTTCCTCATTTTTATTTAAAGTCCTATAATAGATGGTTGGTGTTAGGGTGTGAGGATGGAAAAAAACATTTAAATTTAATTGGTATCTAATTAGTTAACAAGGTTTTTGCTACCAAATTTAGAATCTAAATAATTGGTAGTTAAAACATTGGTAGTAAATTATATACCAATTTAGAAACTATTTATCAATAATAGAAACTGTAAGAACTAATTGAAGAAAATAACAGGAGGCAAAAAGTTGTAGCAACTGATTGAACCTAATTGCAAATCTGTTGAACTGATCTCATTCATTTTGATTTACTTCAATAATATATATAAATTACAAATACTAAGCTATAAAATAGGAATACTAACGGCCTAAGCATTAATGCAATAATAACAATGATCTCTAATTTAGTCACTATAACAACTAATTATATTTTTTTTATCTAAAATTAGTTTTTATTTAATAATTTTCTAGTAGTGATAAGTTAAAAAATATTGTAGACATAATTGTTAATCTTTTCTTTATAAGCATTATATTAACTATTTTAATTTTTATATCAATTTTTTTTGCCATTCATATCAATTACATGGAGTGAACTACAAATCTTTAAATTAAAGGTTCAAAGGCTATTGAATTCTTGGTATTGTTTGTAGTTTTGTTGATTTGGATCATTCTCATGAATTAACAAGAAAAAGTTTAAGTTACTCAACTTACCTATAAGCTCTTAATCATGTACTAATACAATTTTCTCAGTTAGACCAAATTTTCTTACTTTTATTCATATTTTTAACCTTAAAAAGTTTTACAAAGCCTTTATCCTTAAAAGAATGTTGAATTGTTAATTTTTACAACTACGATAAAAATTATGTTTTTTGTTGTCACAATTGACAACTTTTTTGTAGAAAAATTAATGATGTTATTTTGTGCCTAAGAAGTGTAACATAAAGATACAAATTTCACCTTTACATGCCTTATTGACGAATACAATGAGAAATTTATTCTAAGATTCTCATGACTTTATATTTAGGATTCATTATATTAGTTACGGTTGGTTAACACTTGTATGATAATTTGTAAATGTGCAGATTGATAAATACAAGTTAGAGATAAATGTATATAACAAAAGATAGTGAAAAGTTGATTTTTTTGGGATGACCAGTATATTTAATTTATAGAAAAAATAATTATTGAGCTTATATAATTAATGAAAGATGTCTATATTACAATTCTAACTCCTAATAGTTCATTTAAATGTGTTACTTGTTTTAACTTGCATATATGTGAAATGATTTTCTTAGAAAGGTGATGATGATCTTAATGTATCCAAATGTGCTAAACAAAATATTAACATGTTAGTTATATATTAGACCAAATGAGGAACACACTTTAGCATAATCAATAAGACTTTTGTTGAATGCTCCAAATTTTATTGACCAAGTTTATGATTGGAAGAAAAATCATATTATCTTTCACATTTATGGGTGTAATTAGATATACATAATCAATTGTACTATCACACAGGATGTCTACTTATGGTCATGTTTTACCCGTCACATATTATGATCGAAAGTCCAAATATTACTTGTTCCTCTACATTTAAAAGCTTCACCCAAACCTAACATATTGGCAAAATTATTCAAAATTAAGTTTTAAGAACCTTTAATTGATTTGAAAAAATAAATGTATAAGAGAAAATATTTGCATATAAATAATATAACAATACTAATAGAATTAATTATGTTGAAATTTATTTCTTAATCAATGAATTTTCATTTATTAGTAATTATTTTTATCTTCGTGAAATTTTATATGTATACATTTATACTTTGTTAGTCATCAAACAAGTATCTTGTTGTCAATGTTATAGGAAAAAAAATATTTTCCATATATGAATAAGACATCTTCGTCACACTTCACATAATACATAATCTTTATGGTTCAACAAATAGATCATCTCTTTTTTTTAGAAAAACATATTTTTATAAAGAAAGGGATTTCAAATTCATGTTTAATTTCTTTACTAGATTCATTGAACCCATTTCAAAAATTTGCTAAGCTAATTAATTTTCCCATAACAAATTATACAATTTTTTTAAAGAAAAATATTTTTAAATTTGCAATTTTCGCCTGGCTAAATAAATCCAACTTCAATTTACTTTTAGACGTCTCTATCTTAATTACATTGATTGAAATAAATTTGTTAAGTGAAATTTTTAAGTATATCACGTTGTTAATTAGATTTTTCTCCAAATATAATATATCTATATTAGATTGTTTTAACTTTTATAATTTTTTTCATATATATTTAAAGGTTTAAGCATGCCAAACTTATAAAACTTTTGTGAATTAATACTTATAACTATTTTTACGTCAAAAAATTGAGCTAATATAACTATTCCTTTATTTTCATAAAACAAAAAAGTTTATCAAATATTTTTCTCTAATAAAACTCAAAATAATAAAAGTAGTTATTTTATTTATTGTAGATACCAAATCAATTATTGAAAACCATTCACCGTCAAATCTCTATTCCTTTCCATTTCCACAGTAAAAAGAAAGACCCGTCTTCTCCTCTTTTGCTTATTTTGTAGCATCAATGTCTTACTACACTAGAACCAATAAAAATGGACATCAACTTTGTAACCATCAATAAATTTTCAGCTTAAGGAACCAATCCAATAATTTATTTGATAATTATTTAAATCTTTACATGTCAATTTATATTTATATTTACTTTACTAATATATTCTATTTACAAGTAAATCTACATTTTTCTATATGCATGGTTAAATATATTTTTTTAGAATGTTATTAGATGTGGTTGACCTAGTCACTGTAAAGTCAAATTTCATTCACCGTTACATCGATGAAGAAAGGGTCAAATGTCTTTTCTTTTGGAAATAACAAATAAGTATCTCTACTTTACTGTATAAACTAAGTCAATTTATCTTTATAATTACGTTCTACTAACTACAAAGATTTCATATTTTATGGCAATGGTGTTTTGTACAAAAAAAATTGCGAAAAAAAAGTATAATTACCTTTTAAATCCCTATATTTAGGGTTAATATTCAATTTAATATAGTGATTTAAAAATAAAAATTGGTTCCAATGTTTTTTAAAAATGTTTAATTTGGTCTTTTTGGATAAAGTTTCAACAAAGGCCTTAATTGTTGATGACGTAGTGGTATTAGTTTGCACATGTGGATTTAACGAAATTTTAAAGTTTGGATATTGGGAAAACAAGATTGAGGGAGAGGGAGGCGGAGGTGGGACGACTGTGGTGGTGGAACCAAGGGACGATAACGACTATAGTAGTAGAGTTAAGGAAGGGACAGTGATGAATGTGGTAGTGGAGTTAAAAAAAGGACTAACTGTTCTAGTTATTTATGATTTTTTGAAGGATGTCTATGCAACCATTCTTTCCATTTTTCTTGTATTTCAAAACGGGCAGATTCTTCTTGTCCTGTAAGTGGTTTCATCCAGTCTTTCTATGCAAGTTCAAACAATTCAAATTAATTGTATGCTTTATAATTTATAATAATAATAACAATAATAATTCTTCCTTTTTCCTTTTAGTTTGTATTTGATTACAACCATATGGATCTTATGAAACTCTAGAAAATCTTGTTTCAGATATAAGGGAGGTCATGCTATAATACACTGGAAAGATACACAACATTGCTACACACAACATTGCTACTCCCTAGAAGTGGAAACCAAACGTGTGTGGAATTATGTGGGAGATAACTATGTTCATAGACTTATTCAGTCCAAAACTTATGAGAATTTGGTTGAGCTGAACGCTCACTGCAATGGATGCGGAAGTTGCAGCTGTGAAGATAATGCCATGAGTGAGTTTATTCTTAATAGTAAAGTTGAAGTTGAAATGTTTTATGACTATTAGATTTATGTACTTTTACAAGGAGTTTTAATTTTTCATACATTAAATAAATCCCTTTTCTTTTTACAAATTGTCAATGAGTACAATGAATTGCAGGCTACTCAACTTGAAAACCAAAAAATAGTAAGGAGACTTCATTTGTCATTTGCTATGAATTTGCTAATATCTCTAAAAAGTGTATTGATTAATTTTTTTTCTGTGTCGAACAAAATTAAATCTAGTATTTCAAATCCTTATTAGAATAAGTAAAAGAAGAATTAAAAAGAAAAGTTTTCAAAGTTGTTTAGAAGGCTATCACTCTTAAACAACAGAAGATTCAGCCCAAGATTGACAAAGGTAAGAAAAAGAATAAATGTCTGGATGGAGGGGAAAGATGGTAGGAGAGTTATTGTTTCAGACTATGAGATTAAAGAAGGGATTGTCTTTCAAAAATTGAAATAATCATCCTCAATTAGTGCTTCTCAACTCGAAAAAGAATACACGAATGCCTAACAAAAGAATGAGTTATTTCATTGAACACAAAAATAAGAGTGGATGGATGTATGAAAACTTCCTAGTCGTCGTTCCTCCCTTGGCTCCATTACTATAGTCATCGTTGCCCCTCTCTTGGCTCCACCACCACAGTTGTCGCCGCCTCCGTCTCTCTCTCCCTCAATCTTCTTTTCCCAATTTCAAACCCTAAAATTTTGTTCAGTTCACGTGTGCAAACTAATGTCACTGTGTACGCCACCTCATCAATATAGGGTTTAGGGTTTAATTTCGTTGGTGGAACCTTAACGGAAGGTACCAAATTAAACCATTTTATAAAACCTTGGGATCAAATTGATTTTTTTTAAAACCACTATATTAAATTGAATATTGACCCCAAATATATGAACCAAAAAGGTAATTATACAAAAAAATAATAACTTATTTGATTAGTATTAAAAGAGAGATAAATACATATGGTGGAGTACCCCTACATTGAAACACTTCAACTCATTTTTACATGTTTTTCCTATCATATTTACATGTTTTTCCTATCATACATTACAAGAAATCATTGAATATAAAGCAATTTTAGAAAAAAAAATAATTAGTTGCTATATTACTAAATTAGAGACCATTTTAGAGACTAAAAAAACTTTTGGTTTCTAAATTAGTTTCTATTATTGATAAATAGTTTCTAAATTGGTATCTAATTAGCTACCAAGGTTTTTGCTACCAAATTTAGAATCTAATTAATTGGTAGTTAAAACATTGATAGTTTATTAGATACCAATTTAGAGACTATTTATCAATAATAGAAACTAATTTAGAAACTAATAATTTTTTAGTCTCTAAAATGGTTTATAATTTAATCACTATAGCAACTAATTATTTTTTATCTCTAAAATTGATTTTTATTTAGTGATTTTCTTGTAGTGATAGGCTTGATCACTTTCTTGTGGTGAGACAAGAATTAAGATTATCCTTTAATTAATCACCTTATCCTCAATTTAAAGTTCACCAATTTAACTTTACCAAATTAATTTTAATAAAATAAATATATTATTTTAGCAAAGTCATATAATTTATTTATAAAAAAAATCTCAAACTCATTTGAATATCAAACTTACATAATTCATGGAGCTTCATTTCGGGCCTCAAAGTTCCACCTAAGATTCATTTTATTTTTGTTGAGATGCTTTAAATTCCTCCACAAAAGAAAACCTCATGAGGAAAGGTACTCAGTTCCAATACTGACAGATGCCCCCTTCATGGAGAAAAAGAAGAAATTTGTGCTAGTGCTCATATTTTGTTTAGGTGCTCATATCAAGTCTTATTGTTTGACATGTTAATTCTCGAACATGTTTGATTGAAGGGTGAGAAATTGACAAAATATAATATAATGTATTTGGGGGATAAAATGGATACGAGCCTACTAGAAGTTGAACCAAATAACAAAAATGGGAAGAGAAACTTTTACCTATTATGGAATATGTGAAGCTACTTCAAATTGCCAAAGATGATTGCAAAAGGGGACATCAAAATCTCATCATTTTGTTCATATGGAATATTTGTTTTGTTACTTGCCTTTAGTTTGTGTCCCAACACAGATTTCTAATTCTTTATCTTGTGTCCACTATATTCTTTCTTATTATTTTTGTTGTTCTTCTCTTTAGATTTGAGGTTGTAGCCTTGTTATGCTATTTCTTATACCACATTTATGTTATTATAATATTTTTCTTTGTTGATGAAAAAAAATAAAGGATGAGATCAATTTTGTGGTAGAATATGGTCTCACTTAAAGAATAAGTTTGTGAAGGATTAGATGTCTTTAATACTTTCTAAGGATGTAATTTAAACTTCTTTTTTTTTTATTTCTACTGGTACTATAATGCTAATTAAATCTTGTGTATCTAATTTATGTATTGTGTTTTGCTTTAAAGTGATTGTTTTCTAATTTATAATTGACTTTTGCAATTATATTTTAATTATTTTTAAAATTATAATGGTGTACTAACTCATTTCTTTTCTATGCACGGTTACTTATTAGTTATTCAAGATAAGAAAACACTTTTGGGTCAATAATATGTCTTTTTCGTCTCCATTTACTACAAGAAAATCATGAAATAGAAATCAATTTTTAGAGACCAAAATAATTAGTTGCAATAGTAACTAAATTAGAAACCATTTTAGAAACTAAAAGAAAAATTGGTTTTTAAATTAGTTTCTATTATTGTTAAATAGTTTATAAATTGGTATCTAATTAGCAACCAAGGTTTAAACTACCAATTATTTAGTTTTTAAATTTGGTCTCTAAAACCTTGGTTGCTAATTAGATACCAATTTAGAAACTATTTAACAATAATAGAAACTAATTTAGAAACCAATTTTTTTAGTTTATAAAATAGTCTCTAATTTAGTTACTATTGCAACTAATTATTTTAGTATTTAAAATTTGGTTTCTATTTCATGATTTTCTTGTAGTGATTTAATAGTTTAAGTTTTAGTAATTAGCTAGGAAGATATCAGAAATAGTTGTCATAGGCACTTCATAAGTTTAGCTAGATATATTGTTCACAATATTTTTTTAATATTAGAATAATTAAATAATTCATAGAAACCTATTTTTTGAAAAATAGAAGAACAAGTAAATACCCTCCTTAAAACAATTAGAAAGTGGCAAATACATTGAAAAAAATAGATAAAGTATAAGCTAACAAATGGTGAAAATTTTCTCAAAAGCACAAGTAAATCCGGTGCAACCAATGAAAATCATAGAAGCTCATTTAAATGTACTTGTAATCTCTCAAAAGGTCATAAATTTTTTGTTAAATAAAACTTGAGTGTTAGAGATACATAAAGTATTTTTAATTTATCATATGCGCTGGCTTGGTAATGCAAATGAAAGTGATCTTACTCTTAATAAAAAAAATATTAACGTGATTTCAATAAGTCACGAAATAAATAAGAAATAATTTAAAGAGATAATGAGTATACAAATAATCGTACCCTTAGAAATGAAAGCTTGAATTTGTTAGATTAAGGATAAAATATGTAACTCTTTTGTACTAATCCCCCTTATATAAAACCTTTGCGCCCACCCAATGTAAAATGAGGCCAAATAATACAATTTGAAGTTACCAATTGCATTTAAAAGCTTGAAAAAAAAAAAAAAAAAATTTCTTGTAACTCCATATCTTCTTATGTCATCTCATATAAAATATGAAAATACTTTTTATTCTTTTTTGTGTCACCCTCATATTTTGGATTATATAATCTGAAAATTAATCTTGAATTTGGAAATAGCTTACACATTATATAATTTATAATATATTTTTAAAAAATAGTATTCTGGATTATATAATTCGGAAGTCTGGATTTGAGATTAGTTTTTGGATTTGTAATCCATACACGTATTTGAAAAAAGACTTCCGGATTATTAGAAAATATTTTTGGATTATGTAATTCAGAAACTAATCATGTATCTGAAAAAAGGCTTCCGGATTATGTAATCCAGAAGCTAGTTACGAATTTGGAAAAAGACTTTTGGATTACATAATCTAAAATATTACAGAGGGACATTTTTTAAAATATGAAAATTTATGGAGGTGAAAGAAGAACATATGAAGATATAGGAAGAAACAGTCCTAAAACATATGCAGAAATATATCTCATTCTGGTTGGGCTTCAAATGGAACCCAATGAATTAAACTTAGGACTTACTTCCCACACCCCCATAAATTTCAGGCTTTTTCTTCTTGCATCCCCATGATTACTACCTTCACTTCCATACTAACAAAAGAAAGATTAAAATACTCTCCCTCATTGCACCTTGTCACATTTGTCACCACTGCAACCGCCATCCCCGTTGCACCTCCAATTACCCCTTCATTCTCCATCATCGTTGTACTCTTTGAGAGGAGGAAGAAGAGTGTTTGTTCTTAAAAACTCTTTTTAGAAGATATCATATATGTTGTGGAAATTTTGTTCTAAAAATCCTATTACAGAGTGCATCTCATATGTTACGAGAAACTTTTTCTATAAAGTTCATTATGAAAAGCATCTCATATATTATGGAAAACTTGTTTTGAAATTTTTGTTCCATAATGTATTTTGTTGTTCTAGAAAACATCTTATGTTTCGAAAAGCTTGTTTTGAAAATATTATTCTATAATGCATTTCATATATTTCAAAACACTTGTTTTAGAAATCATGTTCTAGAAATTTTATTCCAAAATTCATGATCTAAAAACTCTAGAAAACTTGTTAAAATGATCCGAAAGTCACAATTACGAAATAAAAGCACAAACTTCTTCTAGCATCTTTTATTCATTATAGAATAAACTTTTCATAATGTAGAAACTAATTTAAAAAAAAAAAATACAAAATGAATGGGAATATATGAGACGAAATCCTGAATCTTTTGCAGTTAGTCTAGGATGATGGATCATTTACACTAAACATCCATATATTGTAGGAAAGAGACAACATAAACATGGTTCTTAAATAAAAAAATTATATATTTATATTTTATATTTTAAAATTAAAAAATATATATTATACGACAATTTCTAAAAATTAATATATGACATATTCTCATTATTTATGTCAATTACAATATGCGTTGTTTATGTTAATAATATTACTATTAAAAGAACTATTTTTATATTAAAAAATCATATTTGTTTTAAAAAAATATTTTGTATTAAGTGGCTTACAAAGAATAAAAAATATTACTAAATTGTAATGGACATATCATTAGTTTGGTGGGAAACAAACGAGAGAATACCTGAACTAAAAAATGCTTCAAAAAATACAAAAACAAAAACGATATTCATCTTTTGTATGGCTCGAAGTCTCAATCGGGGTGGTGGCGCAGTTGGCTAGCGCGTAGGTCTCATAGCTTCTGAGTGATCCTGAGGTCGAGAGTTCGAGCCTCTCTCACCCCATGTTGTTTTCATTTTAAACTTTTTTTTGTTAAATTAAAAACTGGGTCTGTTTCTTGAGTTATCGAAGTCATTTAGACTGAGTTATAGAAAAAGACAGTTTTGTAATTGAATTGTTTTGTATTTGAAGAATGTAATAAATACTCCAAGTAGTAGTAAGTTGACTGGATTTGAGTAAAACAGATTATGCTTACCAACTCACTTTTTATACTCTTTATTGAACATATTATTTTGTATTAGTTAAAATTTATCAAACAAATTATTAGGGTCACATTTTATTTAATAACTATATAATTATGAATAAAATATAATTTGTAAAACTGAATCTATAATATCACAAAAGATAGAAAATGAAGTTTTGATTCGCGAACCCGATACTAAGTTCAGTTTTGTTGTTGTGCGATTTTCGAAAATTATCGTGAAGGCGTTATGATTCTCTTGAAACTCTTCTTGTGTGTGGAATCCTCTTTTACACTCACGATCTTTGCGAGGGCAAGTGCTTCGCGCGTAAAATTGGGACTTGCAAAGACTCGACTATTCTTCTCGAGAAGTTGGGCAGCTAGAAGAGGTTATTGCATTTTTTCCACTATAAAGAGGGATTCATTCTCTCATCTCACTCCCACCTAGCTAGTTCAATGATCACTCACACTTTGGAAAATCAACTTTATTAGTGTATTAAAATCTTGTTTACTACATAAAATACATCATGAAAGAATTAATCATTACTTATTTGTTAACAACTATATTTGATAAAAACAAAAGAATAATATGGAGTTACTTACTACTTTAACCAAGTATGGTGTTGAAAGGTTAAAAGTAGCAAATAGGTGCAAGAAGACGCTTGTTAGTGGATAGGGCAATGCTTGCGATGGAAACTACATATCTACAATATTTATAACACATATACAATAAGTTTTTGATGAATGCATGATATCAAAAATACGGATAAAGATAACACATAAAAGTAATGAACAGAACAAAATTCCACAGCAAGAGTATTAAGTAAGTTTTGTTCTACATGAAAATTCTTAAGGAAATAACCTAAAAAATTTGATAGATATTATCCTACTAGAGTATCTATTAACACAAATAGAAGTCTCACTATAACAATTAGACACTTAGATAGTAAAAAAAGTAACAAAATAACATAGAAAAATTTAACATAGTTATGTTAAATTGAAATGTTAAATAATTTTAATCTATATCCACAATAAAAAAATTTATTAATTAAATATTATAATTTAAGGTTTTTCTCATAATGAACTTTGATAGATTAAAACTAACTTTCGTAAAATACGTTTAAATAGTTGGAGAAGACATGTGAAAAATTGGGGCGAACTATAATAACAAATCAATAAATTATAGTTAATGTTTTTCTCTGACAAAAATTAAAATAAATAAATTGAAGCATTTCAGATATTGAAAAGGTTGCATATTCTCAATAATATTCTATGTGGTTGTTGGTAGAATTTATATTTTTAAACAGAACATATTTTTATATTCTTATTATTCTGATATTACTTTTAGATGTAGTAACAGTTTCTTTCCCACTTTTTGAAGTCTTCAACGGTTAAGAAAGTTCACACACATGCATTTATATGCATGTATATTTAATTTGTAGCTGTTGATTAGCCCTTTTGAAATCTTGAAATGAATGTCAAATAGGTAGCCTCACGGTTGCGGAAGGAATGTTGATTTTTTTTCACATGTCATTTATGATGTTTGTTTGAGTTCTTTTTAGTTTTGTTTTTCTTAAAAAATTTTACTATGGTCATAGTGAAATCATAATTGTACATTCTTTTTTAAACGTTACATTTTTAAAAGATTTTTATTTTATTACTTTTTCTAAGATAACATTAATTACTTATTTGTTATTATATTTTTACACTTCACGTTTTTAATTAATTTACATATTTATTCACTGTAATGTATAAATGAAAAAGTAAATACATATTTTATTAAAACTAAGAAAAATTATTATTTTTAATTTCTCGAAAATTATCTTACACTTAAAAACAAGGAATTGACTTAAACTTGAAAAGGAAAAACTGAGGGTGTAATTATTCTTTGTTAAGAAAAAAAACTATGGTTAATCCCTGTATAAGTGTTTTAGTCTCTGAAATTTATTAGGTTGGTGTACTAACTGAAATTCAAAATTTCCCTAAGCGTAGTTAAACACAATAAAGAATTGGTAGATAGCCTATATAAAAATATTCTAATAATTAATTCAACACATAAATTACCCGAATAATATTATTGTAAGATTATGAGCTTATTGTAAGATTATGAGCCGGGTCCAATATAGTATGTTCAAAGAATTCGATGTCGATTTTGTTTTAAAGAGACTTTATGCGTCTTGAGAGAATCATGAAATCCATAAAAGTCAGCGTATAAATAAAGGAAAGCATTTATTATGAAGAATGATCGAAAATAAGACTAGATACAACAGGTTGAATATATATATATATATATACTAGAGAAGCTCCTAGATAGAAACATACAACACTTTAGGTTAAGAACACATTTGTTCTTGACCACCTTAAATATTATAGGTTTTAGGTCGTCTACTAACCTGTCCAAAACAATTATGAAATAAATACCAACCTCATAATAATAGTGACTATATTTATAAGGTTTTAGGTCGCCTACTAACTTGTCCAAAATAATTATGAAATAATACCAAACCTCATAATAATAGTGACTATATTTATAAAATTTCAATGAGTTGAACTCTTTGCACGAAGTTTAAGGTTTCAAAAGAATATAATTTCTTTCTCATAACTTCATATTATAACATAGTCTTATCTTCAAAATCTTCCTCTTAAATGTTATTCTAAGTTATTTAAATTTTTAATATAGAAGATCTTTATATATACTGAATCATAAGTCCAAAATAAAGAATAGATTATCATTATATTGTCTTAAAAGTTTACATTTAAGTGTGAATCAAACTAGACTTAGAGTTTCATTTCATATCATTATTTTGTGTATGATAGATTTTACATTTTATTTTATGATAAAAAAATATTTCTTTATTTTTCTTTCATATATATATATATAAAGAAATCCGAGTTCATTAATGTATTGATGTAAGCGTATATCTAGAAAACACAAACATTATATATTATATGACTACAAAGCAAATAGAAAATAAGATCATTTCTTACTTATAAAAAATAAAATTTATTAAAAACTTAAGATATAATATGAGTAATGTATATAATATATAAAGAAAACATTTCTTTAAAACTATTTGTATATAATTTTTTTCATTGTTATATTAATATTTTATTTTATTTGAGTTGTTTTACTATTTTGTAATTGATAAAGGAGTTGGTTTTGAATTTTGAATGGTGACCGTTCATTCTTTTAGTTTTGAATTTTGAATTTTGAATGTTTTTTCTTTATCTTTCCTCTGTATGACATTTTGTTATAACATCTCTAAAAAATCTTCTAATCTTCCACCTTTGATTCTTTATTTAAGTTTCAAAATATTTTAACTTCCCACTTTTTTTTATTAACCTCCATGTTTCTCCTTAATTGTTTCTTCCTTTAACTACTTGATTTAATGACACAATTTCTTTTAAAGAAATTGTTTTCAAATAATAAGGTGAAAGAAAGAGAGTGTCATTCTTTTTGTCCCTAAAGAGAAGTGTCATTCTTTTTAATTCCAAATTCTCCATATAATTGCTATAGTTTGCTTCCTACTTACACCAACTATCTCAAATTGAGTGAAATGACATTCAAACCTATTGAAGTCCACAAAAGATCTTCCTATCTATTTATTAGTCATCCACACCCTTAATGCATCCTTACAAACAAATAATATATGGGTACACTCTCCATGGTCAATCCATGTAAAATACATAGTTCATTCTCAACCTGTATTTTCCTATGCTGTAAAGTAGAAGGTAAAGTCTTTGTTTTTCAGAAGATGTCAAAATTAAATCCTATTTTATAGATTCCAGTATGACGAAGTGGACTTTAAGCCTAACTCAACCCCATAAAACCGGCTCATAGGGTTGAGGTTTGCACCCACTTATATACAATGAAAGACTCTAATCTCTAGTCGATGTGGGATCTCCAACATCCAGTAATTGTAAAATGAATAAGATCAGTTCAGCAGTTTTGCAATTTTGTGCAATTACGTTTAATTAGTTGCTACAACCTTTTGCCTCATGTTATTTCCTTCAATTAATTCCTACAGGTGGTATCAAAGCCAATTTGTTATCATGAACTCTACTCAATTATCAGTCTCTATCCTTGATGGAAAAAATTACAATCGGTGGTGTGTGCAAATGAAAGTTTTGTTTGATTATCACGAGTTATGGGATGTCGTTGAGAGTGGAGTGTCTATAGCTAATGCAACTGAGGCGCAACGAGTAGCGCATCGTGATCAGAAGAAGAAGGACAATAAGGTTTTGTATCTCATCCATCAAGGATGGATGACGAGACGTTTGAATAGATAGAAGGAGCAAAACCTGCAAGTGAGGTTTGGACCATTTTGTCAACCAATTATAAGGGTGATGACAAGATCAAGAGGGTGCATCTTCAAACCCTAAGACACCAATATGAACTGCTGTAGATGGAAACCATAGAGACTGTTTATATAAATAAAGTTTTTGCCTTAACAAATCAGATGAAGACCAATGGTGAAACACATTCGGAGCAGGCAAAGGTGGAGAAGATTTTGAGATCTTTAACTCCCAGATTTGAACATGTTGTTGTCGCAATTGAAGAGGCCAATGACATTTCAAAATGACGCATGGTTCCCTATGAGCGCATGAGCAACGGATGAATGACAATAATATTGAAAAACCAATTGACCAGGCTTTACAAACACAAGCCTCAATTGGTAGCTCATATCATAAACACGGTAGTTCACGAGGCAGAGGACGGAGACATGGTGGTAGTTATTTTAGCAAAGGTCGTGGTGACCAGAATCATCGAGGCGCTGAGCAAAGCAACACTGGTTCCAATCACATTCCAAGTTCAAATAACTCTTGTCGCGGAGGACGAGGAGGCATTTATAATAGATCAAATGTGGAATGTTATAACTGCCATAAACGCGACCATTATGCAAATGAATATATATCAAAAGGTGATAATCATGCTTCCAATTGTGCTCAAGAAGATAGTAATCACAAACAAGATGATCATGCAGTACTAATGACAACCACATCAAATGAAACTCCAAACAATCATACTTATAGGGCGGTTAGTATTCCTATTTTATAACTTTCAGTAATTGTAATTTTATTATATATATTATTGAAGTAAATCAAATGAATAAGATTAGTTCAGCAATTTTGCAATTTTGTGCAATTACGTTTAATCAGTTGCTACAACCTTTTGCCTCTGTTATTTCCTTCGATTAATTCCTATTTATGTAACCCTGTCCATGAACCATTCAAGTATGTTTTTCCATATACCTTGGTCTCTCTAATCAATAAGTCACACATGGCCTTAGCAGTAACACTGATCCCTGGAAGACAATCAAAGGAAACAATGATGAAATATTGTTGGCGTATGCGAGAATAAATTCAAGGATGCCGGAAGAAATTCAGTGCTAGTCATGTAGTATTCTGCACTACCATTGTGCTATATAACAAAGCTCTCATTTTTATTCACTTCTCTTATGTAAAAAAAGCTAGGGGTGTTGCCCATCTAGGAGGTTCAATGCCTTTTTTTCTGTTACTGGACTATGTTTTGTTTCCTCCATCGTCACATTCTACAACTTTTTTTATACTGATTGGTCTACTTCAACTTGCACTACATTTAATTTTATTATTTTTTGGCAATCAAATTTTTTATTTGTACTTAGTTAATTTGTTATTTAAAAGATTTCTAAGGACAAAAACTAAATAATACATTTTTTAATTTATTTTTATAAAATTATTAATCATATTTCTCTTAGAAATGTCATCTTTTGAATTACAATAACCTATTAAGGTGAGTTAACCGACACTTTTACCACCACATGAATCGATGAAAGCAATAAATTTGGACCCAGATGACTCATATGAGGTCCTACATACACCTCACTTTAGTTTTGCTTTATATGCTAATAAACTGATTTATTAGCACTAGATATATAACATATTCATTACACACTAATAGGTTAAGACTCTAAAGCTCGAAATAGTTTAGTTACAATTAAATCAAGCTTAAATCGATATTGGTACAGTAATTAAATAATATTAAAACATGATAGCATAATTTCATGATGAAAATAAAATTTTAAATATTTTAATTTTTTAACATTTAATTTATTTCAAATGATTTGTTGTTTGGATAACAATATTTTTAATGTTTTAATTTACAGAGAGATATGCAATATTTAGACACAACGAAGTGTGCATAGATCTACATCCATTACAAAAAATTAATATAAATTAATTTTTAGAGACTAAAATAATTAATTACAATAGTAACTAAATTAGAGACCATTTAGAAACTAAATAAAAAATTAGTTTCTATTATTGTTAAATAGTTTTTAAATTGATATCTAATTAGCAATTAAAGTTTTAGAGACCAAATTTAAAAATTAAGTAATTAGTAATTAAAATCATGGTTATTAATTAAATATCAATTTAAAAATTATTTTTTATTTGATGATGATTTTTTTTAGTGAAGAAAAAGCATCAAAAGAAGAAAATGAACGCCATCCAACTCCATTTTAGTATATAAGGGCTTCCATTCTACTATGAATTCTCTACACAGTATCACAAACTCGAATTACAAGGTAGGGATCTAAGATCCATCTAGATTTTCGGAATTGCAAATTGTTTCTGCTCTGTTACATCAATGTTCTTGTGAAAAAAAGTCATTAAAAAGTTCACTTGTTTTACTTTTTCTATAGCTGCATTTATTAATCGCAGATCTCCAAAAGGGTTGACTCACAATGATTACCCATAAGGTTTGAAATTTAACTTTAGTTCGCTATATCTGGGCAGAAACAGTGGGTCATTCTTATGCACTGTTACTTGTTTTTATATTCATATGTACATATTATACAGATTATAATTAAAAAAATAATAATCTTTCATTAAAATTATACTGTAACATAATTATAAAATTAATGTCTTTCATTTTATAATTGTCAACATTTTGATTTAGTGTGGGAAAAAAAATAGATTCCTTCACAATTAATGAACTTATTTGTTATACTTCCAAGATCGTGACATAGGGCAAGTGTAACGGGGTTATAAGTACACCCTCGACAACACGATATTCCAGTCTCAATCACACATGGCCTTGTAGAATAGTAAAGCTAAACGCATTTTCATATGCTACTATAGTATATATCAATATATTTCTTAACAAATGTGATATTATGAAAAATACTGCGAATATTAGCAAAATGAGTATTCTTTTACCATAAGTAATTTTTTTTTATCAGAGCAACGTGAGTCTGGGTTATGACTCATCTTTAATCATTTTTTTATCATAATTGAGAGGTTAATTGTCACAATCAATTACAATCAATGGGAGGTTAATTACCATTAATTGTATTTATTATTGTTGTCTCCTAGAACCACTATATATAGTGGCTTCCTCCTAGCAATGTAACACACAACAAACAACAACACACACTTGCTTCCTCTCTCTTTTACCTATACTCTCTATTTATGTTATTGGGTGTAAGTGTTTAACCCATATAGAGAGAATTTGTTTTGGGGGTTATTTATCAGTAGTCTGAGAGGAATTCATTGTACTCCCAATACCATTATAGTGGAAGTTTTGGCTCTCTTGCCGGTGGTTTTTTACCTCTATTTAAAAGGATTTTCCATCTAAAAATCTCACTTTACTTGTTACTTTAATTTCTCATCATCTTTGGTTGAAATTATTACGCTTCTGCACACGATCACAATATACCTACCGTGAGTATAAAAAAGAAGAAAGTGGAAAAATAAAAAGGGAGGTAGTTATTTAGGTTACCCCACCATGGTTGCAAGTTTGGAGGGTAGGCAATAATTGAGAATGCAGAAAGGATTAGAATGAATGGTATGAAGAAAAGATAACAGGGAAGAAGGCACGTAGTCCTGCAGTACGGTGTTTTGCGGTGCAGTGATTCTTCCATATATGTTCCATACTCAAACATGGACGAGGAAAAAAAGCACTGAAAACTCAAACAAGAATATTAGAAAGTTCAGAGGCAGCCAAGGTGACATAGAATTGCTGCATATTTAGTTTCATTCGAACGTTAGATTACACTTATAACAGATGATTAAATGTGTTTTTGAGCTCTGAAATTTATATTATTTTTGTGCTCAATTATCTAAATTTAATTTTGTTTTTTAAGTGACGGATTTTACTAATTCTTTATTTTTCTTCCTTCGTATGGTCGTCATTAGTACGTGACAATCAGTAGTTTAATCTCATAGTCATAGTTTGTCATGGATTTTAGCTGAAAATATTATTTTTATTTTAATTTAAAAATGATTTCTGATGCTTTTAAAAATTCACGAGTAATAAATTACTTTTCAAAATGTATAGTTTGTCATAGGGATTCATTTATTGCAAAAAGGCTTACTTTGCTAAGTTTTTTATTGGTCATACATAAGTGGACATTTTTTGCCATTTTTTCTATCAAATTGAAATCTTTGACACACTTGGTTGTGTGAGGGTTTTTATTCTTGTAGTAGTTTTGCAATATTAAAGTCTTCAAAGGTTTTCGTTCAACTTAGAGTGATATATTTATAGAGTTTTGGTAAGGCATCTTATAATTATGTTTTATTTTCTCCATATCCTTGGTTGAATAACTGAATTTTAATTAAAAAAAAATCTCAATCTATTGTTATACTAGATGTGAGATGATCTCTATTTCGTGATTGGATAAACTTAATATTCTAAAGGTTAAACACTTTAAATATTCTCTTATTTTATTTTAATAATTTTGATGAATAATAAACTTAAATAACTGATAAATTAATTTTTGTGAGTATTTATTAGATAATTGAGAAATAACCTTGATATTAAATTTATTTCAATTTTTGCAAATTGATCATTATTGGCTTTGTCCGTATCTCATTGCAGCATTGAGAAAAATATATTGCATTATCTTTTTATTTGTCCATTTATATTTTTTTAATTATTTATTTTCGATCATTTTAGAAACCTTAAATATAATCCTTGTTTTTGTTACACCCTTAGTTTCACATTTATTTATAAAAGTAAAATGATGGTGGGACGTTTTAAAGTAATAAATACGATTTTACCAAAAATAAAGTAATAAATACGAAAAATCCATTTATTAAAAAGTACGATAAAAAGATTAATTGCTTTTTTAGTTTGTTTATTAGAATTTAGAGTATTTTTTTTAAGATACGAAAGATGGAGAGTAAAAGACAAAAAGAAATGAAAGAAGAAGAAAGGGAGGTTGGTATAGAAAAAGGAGGACCAAAGTCCAAAAATGAGAGTGAAGTTTAAAAGAGTAAGTAGTCTTAGAAATATAAAAAAAGTCGACTGAAAATACAACCTAATTAATTAATTATATTACAAATGAGTAAACATTTTGTTTGGAAAAATATCTCACGATCAATTATGTATTACCATAATTAAATATAACAACTTTTTTCTTTGTTTTATTATAATTATTTTCTTTTACTTTCTTCCAATAAAAAATTGTGTTTCCTTTTTCTCTCTACCTTATTCTTTACAACTAATCCACCTTTATTTTTAATAATTTTTCGCACTTTTTTTTCTTCCATTCTCTTTTTCTATTTCTTTTTTTTTAGATCTCACATCAACTACAGAGTCTTTCATTGTATATAAATGACTGCAAAACTCATCCCCATGAATCGATTTTATGGGATTAAATTAGGTTAAAGTTCACTTTGTAATATGGTATCAGAATCATTTCGAATCTATCTTATTGAGTATTTGTTGGGTTTATCAGACCACCACTCATAATATGTCATCCCACTTTCTAACATTCCTCTCAACCAAATTATATTATCCACTTTTAAAAAATATTTTTTTATTAAAAAACTTATTATATTTTTAACTAGTATCATTTTAAAAACATGATAGGAAACGGGAGTTGAAAAACAGGGAAAAGGAACGGTCAAGGGTCCCGTGACATTTTGCGCCGTCACTACCTACCAATATTTAATTCCGCAACTTCAGAAGCGCACTTCACTACTACAGGATCTACGCAAAATTTTAAATTCTTCTGTTATTATTTTATATTGTGCTCAATAATTTTTTTGAAATACGCATTTATTTTAATTTATTCATAATATATTTAAATATTTAAAATACTTATTTATCATACAAAACCCAACACACCAGTACATGAACCTGACTGGTACGCCACGATTTTGTTCAACCGACAAAAAAAAATGCCACAGATTCACCACTTTGAAAACTTTTAACTACATATTTTAATCATACAAGCAAACCGAATGTGCAATGCACTTATGTTAATTTTTAAGTTAACATAAAACAATATTCACTCCATTTAATTTTATTTTTCCTTAAACTTCTTTCTATAATATTTCAAATTAACTGCTATTTAATCTCTTTTTTTTCAATAAATGATGTCATTTTTCTATGATGTAAGTTACAAAACAATTCATATCTTAATTATCTACAAAAAATAAATAATACAAAGGCATTTTAAGAATTTTTTCTATTTATTTTGTAATGAAGATGGTTAGTCTGCTATATCATTATTCTTCTGCTATATCATTATTATTGTATATGGATATGAACCTGGTTAAAAAGGTAACGAAGAATATATATAGTTTTGTCTAATAAAATCTAGCATCAAAGTGTTATGGCAAATTAATATTTCTCTTTCATTTAGAAGATAGACCAACAAAAATTATTATTTTCTTAATTTCATGTAAAATTCCTATATTTTTTTAAATAAATAACTTTCAGTTATTCATGCAGAATTCTAATACAAAATGTTTTAATCGACATTATCCTATTCAACAGTTCTATATATTTTTGTGCATAAGCTAATAGTTGTGTTTAAGGATCAGTAGACATTTTGGTTACACCACGTGTCTTGCAATAATTCCACGTGATTTTTGTTCCTATACATGTCTATGAAGTGCTCATGTGACAGAATTTTCTATACCAGGTCACGATATATTTTAATGGCTATTTTTGTATTTCAGCAAATTTGACTCCTTCTTCACATGTGATGTTTGTCGGTCACCATTGATCATGATCAAAAAATCCCTTAGAACAACATATCTTACTAAACGGTTTATAAATTGATTTCTTCAACATAATTTTACTTTTAAAAAATTAAGAACTTGCGTTTTAGCATCTTAATAATACTAGTGTATTAAATATATTTTTGTTGTATTTCATGAAAAAAAATTCTGCAAGTGTTTAGTAGCCAATGATATGTTTATGGTTGTAAATAATTGTGAAAAGTAATTACCTAAATTAGATTTTGGCTTGACTTACATATTGGTGTGCATTAATCACTAATCACTAACTCATTAATGATGAGATCTCACTCAAATAATAAATAAATATATCAAGTTCAATAAGACTCATGCACAAAATATTTGTGCCCAGTAGCAAAAGAGTTATTATAATCTAATGAAACTTAGCACTTATATAATCATGAGTTACTCTTATGTGAAAATATTTAATAATATATTTTATAAGTGTGATATATTAAATATAATATAAGTTTGGTTCTTTTTTAAGTCAAATGTAATTTAATAAGATTGTGCTTTTTATCAGCAATAGAAAGAGTAAATAAATATGGAAATGTTTCAATCTTATTACAACTTATACATGTTATTCTTGCATAATTTAAAAAATCCAACAAAAAGAGAGTATCTTTCCAGTTACAATCAACATTCGATTGAACAAATTACATCTATTACTGTCTGTATGAATACATAAAAAGACCAAAAAAAACAAAAAGTTTTATCTAAGAAAAAGTTTTTAGAGACTAACAAGAATGGTGTCTAATGTACAAAAATTAATTGTCCAACATAAAAGAAAAACTCAGTATTAACATATCTTGTCCTTGCTTCATGCATGTATCAGAGACTTCGAAAAACAGTTTTGGAGGTATTAATGACATTGCTTAAATGAGGTGCAGTGGAGCCAAACGTTGTAGATAATTGTTGAACTTCCATATGCATTATTAACCTCCAACCTTTTCATACACGCACACAAAAAATTTCTTACATGTTGTTGATAAGCAAATGACCCCATAATTCTATGTAGATAAATATTCATCACAAAAATTTATTTGTCTCGAGAATCACTTAATAAATACTCATAAAACATTGATTAGGACAAGAAAACCAATCCAAAAAAGAGTGACTAAAGTTTGATAATTTAATTTCAACAAAATTCAAGCTTTTAATTAGACTGTATACAAAATCTCTTAAAAATCTATCTTCCCCTTTCACAAATAACTTAATTTCAATGTTTTGAGATACCCCCACAAAGTTGCTAACTACATTCTACCCCATGTTTTAGTAGGATTGTGTATAATGTTATATGATATTTACATATTAGAATTAATAAAATTGTAAATTTAAATTCTTTCATATTAATTTTCCCGTTATATATGTTTTGTTTTGTCAATCATATATTGAAAATTTGAGTAAATGATACTAAAGGTTTAAGACGAACAGGTATACTAACTTAGACAATACATTATATTAAATTTGTTTTGTGTTGGAAAAATTAATTTCTATTGTTTTAAAATATTGTTTAAGTAAATTTGATTTCTTTTTATATATACATATAAGTTTATGTTTTATTTTTTTATAGTTATTTTGAGTTTTAACTCGAGAAGAGATTTCCTTTTGAGTAAGAAAAAAGAATTTCAAATATGTAAATTTTATTTCATTATATATATTCTTATAAAATATTTACAATTACTTTTAATCACTCTTGAAAAACGCTTTATATCTTCACAACATTTGAAATAAATTAGTACTTTTTTTACTCATATTAACAATGTTAATTTTTCATCTTAACCAACTTAAAAAGAATAATTGTGTCGAGTTTAAATTTCAGAAACTAGTTCCAATGTATTTTGATAATAGAATAGATTCGTATCAACTGCTCAACCGTGTTTTACATATTTTGTAGAACTGTATTTATATATACCAATAGAAATACATGTGGTTCATGTGTACCCACTATTTATGACCACAGAAAATAAGAAGTATAGTTAAAAATCAAACATTATAATAGTTGTTAAATTAAAAAAATACTATTTATTAATAATTAATAATTATAGATAGTTAAAGGTGTATAGTTATGTATGTGTGTGTATATATAGCAATACAATTTTATATAAATTTTTATTTAATAGATATTATTTTATATAATAATATTATATTTATAGTGGTATTATTTACTTTTAAGTATCTTATAGAATTATAAAACATAAAGTATAATTTAAATTCCTTTATTGTTTAATTACACATACTATTTGTAGTAAGTTCTACAAAACTGGGATAAGATTAAGATTACTCCCATATGCTCAATTTCTGATTGAAAGTTGAGCAGCATTTGGAGGCTCATCCATTATTCTATTATTATTATAGCATTTCCAACGCTCTGTTCTTGTGTTTCTATTTCTATTTTTGTCCTTAAGCAATTCCACACTGAACCAAACCTACGTGGCAATTCACATGCACAAACTATTCTTTTGTTAAGTAGCAACACCTGCTCAACACTGAAATAAATGTTTGCCACAGTGGAAACACTCGATTACAAAAAAAATTACTTATTTGTTTTCTATTTATTAAAAAGAAAAATGCGAGTCATACATTTTTTTTTATATATTTTTTACAATTAACCAAAGTTTTCTTTTCGTATGATGAATATTTAATCAATAAAAAATATAATAGAAAACATAGAATATTTATGTTATTCATTTAAAAACAGAACCCAAGACAAAAACATGAAGGAAAGATTCTAGGTGAAGCTATCCCTAATTCCTAACTTTAAATTTGTTCCTTTTTTAAACTGACTGTGATATTTGTCGAATCCACCTTGTATACATTGCATCATAAATAACAAAAGATTTTAAATCTTCCTGACATGAAATAATAATTACCAACAAAACAAGAATAAATGATAAAAAAACAGAAAAAACATCATTATCTCCTTTTTCCACCTTGTCCATGAAAACGATCATGGTCGTAAAACATGGTGGAAGAACGATAGAAAAAAGTTTTTAAAAAAATCTAGAAATTAAGAATGTAAAATTGATAAAAAAATTATTAATTAAAAAGTTTAGAGAAAAAAAATAATAAAGCCAAAAAAATAAATAAGGAGGGGTGTTGTGTTGTGGGTGTTGTTCCCCTTTCCGTGCTCAAGTCAAAACGCAGACAAGATAACCTTACATCAAATTAAACTACCAAACAACACAACCGAACCAATCTTTTTGTTTTTTCTTTCTCTCTCTATCAGATCTACCATGTGGCTACCCTTTTCTACAGCAACTTAACAATTCCCACTTTCCACTCCTTTATTTTTCTCTTCACCACATAGCTTTAGACTTTCTAAAAAACAATAAGGGATTAACTTTTACAATTTGCATTAACAAAATTCATGATTTTAATAATATACACACGGTTTTGGTTCAATGATCAGCATAAATGCATTAAGAAATTATAATTAATGACACCTTAAATTAATTACTAAAAATTTATTACACATATTAACATCTAATTAATGACCTCCAAAGACTGTTTAATGCCACACAATTCATTATATTGAACATAAAGATGCATTAATAAATTTACTAAAATGAATATTTAAAACCCCCATATTAGTTATATTAATTAATCATGCATTAGAGAAGATGTGGGGCTTGGATTAATTTCCTACGGTTTCCCACAAGATGCGTGCAATTTTTTTTCTATCTCAAAACATGACATGATTAGCGGGAAACAATTCCTGTAGAAGATTGATTAATTAGGGTCCTTTTTAGGTAGCTTCCTATTTCTCACTTTTTCTTCTGTTCATTCATCCCAAATAATTAATACAAGTTAATCTGCAATAGTTACATTATTTACTGCTTGTCTTAATTAGCACTAGAATTAATATAAACACGTAAAGTTTTTAATCATGGTTATTAAATACTCGTATTAGTTATTTATTTGTGGAATTTAATTTTATTATTGCTTGGCCTGGGGGGTAGTGTCACGAGTCACGATCGGATCAGTACAAAATCTGGTTGCTTATGTTTCGTTCGTTTGTTTCACAAGCAGAGTTAGTATTGGAAGCTATTAGTGTGTCTGTGTGAGAAAGAGAAAGAGAAAGAGAGAAATATACGTTACAGAGGGAAACCAAAGCAAAATCTAAAACCAGAGGGGATAGAGATAAAGAGCGGGCGGTGGTGTTGTGTTGTTTCTGTGACTGGAGTGCACCAAGCAACGAAAGTGCCCATAAAATTCAACCTGCTTTCTCGGGATTCTTAATTTTCGTCTTCTTCTTCGTTTTTTCCTCAAACAAGGAGGAGGTACTCGTCATTGCTCCTTCCAAAGCTCTTCCTTTTCACTGCCTTCGATCTGACGTTTCTCCCCAATTTTTTGCCCGTTCATGTTGCTTCCTGCATTGATCTAAATGGGATTTTATTTTTCCTCTCTCAATTTCAATTGGGGTACGTCAAATTGTTCTTTTTCGTTTTGGCTTTCCTTTTTTTTTTTTTCAAATAACAAAGCGTGCTTCCGCTTTTTTATGACTCGTATCTGGGTTTCGATTGGGATGGCTAACGAAGGTGATTTCTTTTCTTTTTACGAAAATTACCATTTACTATCTTGATTCGGTTTTGGGTTGCGATTCGGTAACGCAATGACGATGATTTTTTCTCTTGAAAAATAAAAACAAGCTTATGCTTTAATGAGAGTCTAGTTAATGTTGATGGAAGTAGCTGAAAGTGATTTAACTCTTGTGTTATCCTCCTACCTATGTTCTTCTCTACTTCAACTTTAACTTCTTCGCATCTTGTTCTTTCCGAGTTCAGACTTGTAATTGCCACTCAAGTTTATCCTTTTTTAATGATTTAAATCTTTTGTTGATACCTATGCAACTCAATATTGGGTCTCTTATGGATCTGGTGGTGTGAATTTATTAACGGTCTTTCTTTCACCTATTCCCATGTTTTTGTTCTCTGAATAGGAAGTTTGTTTTGTTTATTTGCTGGATTGATGTTTTAAATTACTTCGTTGTTTTATTTTAAATGAACACCACCATTTTCCTTTTTGATGTTAGGTTTGTGCATGCTGAACTGGAGGGGGATTCACTCAATGTTTTTCTTTACTCACATTGAATGATGCTATTGGTTTCTGGGTGTATTCATAGAGGATTTGCACGCTAAGCATCGAGCTTATTGGTTATAGAATGTCCAGGCATCTACACAGAGGGGTATCTATTCGGATCCCTGAAAGAAACAATGACTCGAGGGACTCTCAATCCAAAGATAAGACAGAAAAGGAAGGTTTTGATAAAAGATTTTCCTCTCCTCACCCCTCACCCTTGAGGTCTTTGCTTTTATCAGATAATTCTAATTCCAAATTAGGTATCACTGAGAATGGTTTACTATCTGACCCCTACATTATTGGCACTCCAAGAAACAGGCATAAGTTGATTCTTTTTTTCTTGAAGTTTAGTTTAGTGTTTGTAGTTATTCTTGCTCTTGCGGGGTCTTTTTGGTGGACAATATCGATTTCAACTGCGTCAAGGGGTCACATTTACCATGGCTATAGAAGACTCCATGAGCAACTTGTATTGGACCTGTTGGATATAGGGGAGATATCTTACGCTCCCTCAAGGCTGAAAGAACTGGAATTTTGTTATAAGGAGTTTGAAAATTATGTTCCTTGCTTTAATGTTTCTGACAATCTAGCTCTTGGTTTTTCTGATGGCAATGAGTTTGACCGGCAATGCAACCATGAGCTCAGGCAAGATTGTTTATCACTCTCACCACCAAATTACAAAATTCCTCTTAGGTGGCCTACTGGAAGGGATATTATCTGGGTTGCTAATGTTAAACTCACTGCACAGGAGGTTCTTTCTTCTGGAAGCTTGACCAAAAGGTGAGTGAGTGATATGTCTTTCCTACTTGCTGTCATACATTGAGCTATTGTTTCATCTTAAAGTTTTCATGTATTTTATTTGGTTATAGGATGATGATGCTTGATGAAGAGCAAATTTCCTTTCGCTCAGTCTCTCATATGTTTGATGGTGTGGAAGACTATTCACATCAAATTGCTGAAATGATTGGGCTCAGAAATGAATCTAACTTCATACAAGCAGGGGTAAATGAATATTTATTCTCCATTGGAAATGGTGTAATTAAGGATTTGTTGTGGTGTTCCTCATCAATTATAGTCATATTCCACTAATTCAGTGAACTTCAGTTATAAAAACTTAAATTCATCAACATTACTTAATTTTGATAAATGGGTAGCCATCTGCATTGAGTTCATTGTAATTCTAATAGTACTAATACTGAAATAGATATCATTATTAATTATCTTGAAGGTATTTTGTTCAAACAATTAGTGAAAATTCAAATATTCTTCCTTTGGTTGAAATGTTCTTATTTATATCTGAACTGTTCTATTAGCAAATACCTTACCCTGCAAAGATACAATTGTTTGTCTTTAAGTGCCATCCCATGGGATTATGGAATATGTCTCTTCACATTTTTGGCTAAGCAACATGTCCTCATCTACTTGATGGGTCCTTGTATTCATAGTATTTATGTACCCTGCACTTAGAGGGTTTTGTGATATATTTTCTAACGGATTATAGAGGTAGTGAATGTGAACTTAGTTCTTAGTTTGATTATAATATTCCCTTGATTGAACATGTTGGGATTCTAAATATGCAGGTTAGAACAATACTGGATATTGACTGTGGTTACGGTAGCTTTGGAGCACACCTTTTTCAGAATCAGCTTTTAACCATGTGCGTTGCAAGCTATGAGCCTTCTGGCAGTCAAGTTCAGCTTACACTTGAGAGGGGTTTTCCTGCTATGGTTGCTTCTTTCAATTCAAAACAATTGCCATATCCATCTCTCTCCTTTGACATGTTGCATTGTGCCAGATGTGGCATTGATTGGGACCGAAAGGGTATCTTTGAAAACCTACCTCCTACTATTTTCTATAAGGTCAATGTAATTCTGTCATTCTGCATATTTATTCCGCAACTCCAAAGAAGATGTTGGACTATGATTGCCTGTGGAAGGAGAAATTAGATAACAAATAAAAATAAATAAATTGTTCTTATAGACTTATAATACTTACTCATTCTGTTTCTTCAAGTTATACTTTTTCATTTTTACATATTCAGGAATTGAACATTGAGGGCTGGTTGTCCCTTGTGGTACTGCATTGTTTCACAAGTGAACATAGACCATCCATCGACACTCTTTTGGAACCAGGGAAAATATTAACTGTTGATTGATAGTCATATAATATTTATGGTTATCTTACAAATACGCTTCTACATGGATTTTCCCATTTCAATCTAAGTATTTTTTTTATTGCAATTCTTAGGTTCTTTAATTATTTCTTTTTGAAATTTTGAACACAGTTCATATGTTGATTTATGTCAACCGGCTGTTTCCTCCAGTGTTGTATTTTTATCCCCACCTATGTCAAATAATGGTAGTTATATGGCCTTTTATGTTCTTTCTGGTTGTTCCAACTAATCCAATATGTTTTTCCCATTTTGATTATTAGATTATTACTCTATCCATTTATGTTGATTACGTTAAAAATATTCCATGAGATGCATGAAAGTCCCTCCCACCACTCTTTCTTTTTTGTTGCGTAATTCTACTTTTGAACTGCAGAATTATTTGGGGGTGGGAGGGTGTATGCTGTACACTAGGGGAAACAAGTTCTTTATTGTAGGAATTTCTTAAAGTTAAATGTCTGTGTGAAACCATCTCAAACTAAACATTGTACTTAAAATATTATTTTATGTTAGTATTATAAAATGATTATTCAGAACCATAGATTAGAATTATTATAAAATATCATTCCCGTCCTCTAATTGCAACTTCATAATAGCATAATATGGTCATACCTTCAATGTTTATTTTCTTAATCATTGAATTTTCCAACAAACTGGAGTTTACTGGCTGATGTATTCCTCATATTTCTGCATACATTTTATCCATCAAGCTGCCTCTTTTTCATATTATTATTCCCTTTTCAAAGTTTAAACTCAAGAATCTGAAAATTTAGTTCTAATATTTAAAACATTGGCCTTAATTTTTCTGCATTTTGTAATGGTATAGTACCTTGTGGTCAGTGAGGTGAATTCGTTGAATATCTGGACTCTTCTTAAATCTTATCAACCTTCATATTCAATGGCATAGATGGCACTCTCATGATTGAAGCTGATAGGCTTTTAAGGCCAGGGGGCTATTTTGTCTGGACTTCACCGCTTACAAATGCTCGTGACAAAGACAGTCAAGAAAGATGGAAGTTTATACAAAGTTTTGCTGAAAATCTTTGCTGGGATATGATGTCACAACAAGATGAAACTGTTGTATGGAAGAAAACGAGTGAGAAGACTTGCTACAGTTCAAGGTATATCACTGCTGTGACATGTATCGATCAAAATATATTACACTTTGTATATACTGGGAAGAAAGTTTTAGCATCCAGGATCTGCTTTATATGAATATGAAGTTGTGTTAGTGGTATTCCAGAGGTGATGTTGGTATTTAACACCCAAGAATCTTACATTCTTTAAAATTGTGCAGAAAATTTAGAACAAGAGGAAGATGATTTAAAACTGAATTACTCTTTTTTTTTCTTTCTGCTTACATTCTGCATGACATTCAAAGACATTTTAGAGATTGAAAAATACCTTATTGCTATAACAATGCTCTAATAGTTACAAATCTAAAGAGTCACATGAGTACTACTAAATATTTTTTCAAAAAAAATCAATAATTATTCAATCTATGACAGGACATTATTCAACAATTTGTATACTGCATAAAGTTTTATAGCTGTCCCTAATACTTAGCATTTCTTGTCTGTTTGGATTTCCAGAAAGAATACTTCTCCCCCTCCTTTATGTGGCAGAGGCTATGACGTGGAAACTCCATATTATCGAGAACTGCAAAACTGCATCGGAGGAACAGATAGCAGCCGTTGGATTTCTGTTGAAAAGAGGCAAACTTGGCCTTCCAGAGATCAATTGAACAAGAAGGAGCTTGAAAACTTTGGTAATTGTTATATTCTTTAATATTTTTATGTTTCTCTTATCAGAAGGATTTCACTGTACTATATATCTGAATGAAATCTGCTATCAGGTAGGTTATCTAAATACGTATCTATTTACTTGCATTAGGGTTGCAATCTGATGAATTTGCCGAGGATTCTGAAAGCTGGAGAGCATCAGTGCGTAATTATTGGTCTCTTCTGTCACCTTTAATATTTTCTGATCATCCAAAGAGACCTGGTGATGAGGACCCTCCGCCACCATATAACATGCTAAGAAATGTGCTAGACATGAATTCTCATTTTGGTGGTTTTAATTCTGCTCTGTTGCACGCTGGAAAATCTGTATGGGTAATGAATGTGGTACCTTTGGATGGACCCAACTACCTTCCCTTGATCCTGGACCGAGGTTATGTTGGCGTTATGCATGATTGGTATTTTAAACTCCTTTCTCTTATTTTAGAATTTCATGATTCTTTGTTTGCCCTTTTCTTGTTTGGCTGAAATTCACAGCCTCCTGCTAAAAATCTTTCTTCCTTGACCTTTCTTTCAATTTTGTTTTAACGTCATCATTCCAAATATATAGAACTATTGATTTCCTTATATACAATATAACCATTAAGGCCTTGAACTAGGTTGTGTACTTGTTAGGCTCAAGAGATTTCACACACAAATGAGACAGTTTTACTGACAAACCCACTAAACGCAGGCCTAAGCCCTGACTTATAGTTCTCTCTTTCAAACACACATTCAAACTGCCATATATCACTAAAACACTTATAACGTATAATAACTACCCCGTAAAATAGTTATGACACATAACTGATAAAATAACTGTCATCCACACACAATTGCCCCTCTAAACTAACTTCTTTCAGTTACTCAATTTTTCATTGTGACATAAGCTTTCCATGGGTTGATGCCTATCATAACTTACATAAGTTCTGGTGGGGAGGATATAACATTTGCAATTAGGTTTGGGTATTCTCTGTTTTTTAGTTTTATTTGATGTAAACTAAGTAAAATAAAATTTCTGACTTCTGTCAGAAACAATATTGTAATCCAACAACAAAAGCCTTATCTCATTGGGTAAGATCGACTGCAAGAATTATGCGTCATCATTTGGTTTTGTAAAAGACAAATTCCTTGGAGATAATCATTCACTATGAGATTACTCTTAGCAGCCTTTTCCATTGTCCCTCTTTGATTTCCTTCGCCACCCCTTTTCACATGACTACAATTCATGCAATGTATTCTCTTTATTATTGATTATTGATTCGAATGGCCTCTTTCTACATGTCAAAACACTAGTTTATTTCCTTAATTTTTTCCTATATTTTCTTGCATACAATCATTTTGTATCTCGTCCTTTCTTGAGTGACCACACATCTATCTTAGTATTTGAAATATTGATCCCAGAAATTTAAATTTCAAAACTTGTGGTATGGCATCTCCTCCCATTTTTATTTCCCCAAGTTTTGTTTTGTTTCTTGGAAAATTGTTGATAGATAATGGAAGCTTGAATCTGTCAAGAACTAGTTTAACCTATAAAGCCTAAGATGCTAGGAGAGAGCAGTTGAATGCTTTATATCTCTAACTTTCCCTTAATGAAAAAGCTATTCGGGCTTGAGCATGAACAGTGAACAACCTTATACCACTCACTCAATGCGAAAATTAAATTAAATTGTGAATAGGAGCAGCAAGGATTAAATTCAGAGCACTTGAAGACCATTTGAAGGACCGACTCATCTTAAAACTTAAGCTTTTAAACGGTTCCTTAAGAATGGTTTAGAATCTTTAGACTCTATCACATGCCAAAGTTTTTGCAGATTAAAACTAAATATTCTAAACTTATCTTCCTTGTGAAAAGGTCATAGTTAATTGAAAAGGGCACTGTTTGTGAACACTTGTCGCCACTTATATATTTCTTACAATTTTGGTCTTCTGTGGTTTCTAGGTGTGAGGCCTTTCCAACGTACCCTAGAACCTATGACTTGGTGCATGCAGCAGGACTTTTATCCCTTGAATTTGCTCGGCAGCGCAGCTGTAAGATGCTTGACCTGTTCATTGAAATTGACAGGTTACTTCGGCCAGAGGTATGTAAATATACTCCGCGCTTTAACTTTTCATTTGTGGTCCTTTATCTTTTTAGTTGTGTGTTTTCCTACTAACTTCATCTGATTTTATGAGGTATAAGTATATAAAGCTATGAACAAACGTGAATCCGTTTTTATTAAACACTCTTTGGAGTGAGGATAACCGTTTCAAAACCTTAGCTAAACACTTAGCAAAGGAAGGAGTCTCTTGATTTCACTTTGGTTGGGTTTTATTATCATAAAGTAATGCAATAGATTCTGTTTCTTTATTAAATTAAATCATAATGGCCTGGATTTGATCATATGATCTAATACTAACTGGATATTGATTTCGCTGAATATTTATCGCCAGTTTGCCTAATATTGTGTGATTTATGGCCTTACTTTTGTAGCTATCAGTTTCCCTGCCTATAGGGCTTTCCCCTTTTTTTGAAAAAACGCCAGTTTTAAAATTGTACTATCAGCATGATATTGCATATATGTAGGGTATGCATCCCCATTGTGTAGTCAGTTCAATGTTCATTTGAGAACCACTGGGGTCAGCCTAGTAACTCTAATGTCATCATCAAATTGAGATGCATTTGTGAAAGCTTTAACTTTATTTTTTTCCTTGTGGAAACATAAGGCTAAAATAGAGAATTGTTAGATTTTCAGGAGGCTATCACCAGATAGCCTAGGTACTTCCTTTTGAATGGATTGATATATTTTTAAGCCATTTGATATGGTGACAATTGGTGATGATGTGTGCAGGGTTGGATTATAATTCGTGACACAGCTCCTTTCGTAGAGTCAGCCAGAGCTCTAACAACAAGGTTAAAGTGGGATGCTCGAGTTGTAGAAATGGACAGTGACAGCGATCAGAGACTCCTGATCTGTCAGAAACCTTTCTTTAAGAAACAGGCAAATTAATTCATTAAAAGTCCACAGGAAATTAGACCATAATATTCATATATTCATTTTCACAGTGTTCATTTATTATCATAATGCTCCGCCATAGAAGGTGGGGATTGAAAATTTTGGACAAAAAAAAAAAAACATAGAGGAAACAGTGATTTCTCGTCAATGATACCACCACAACTCCTATGTAGCCGTAAGGCATATATACATAGGGCCTTGTAATTATCAAACGAGGAGCAGAGCAGAGCGGATGAAGAAGTATACTGGTTGATTCAATTTTTCATGTGATGTCTGATTACAGTTATACACATGATCATTTAAGATTGGCAAGATAAATCATGATAGAATAATTTATATATATTATATATGTTTGCTGTGGTGTATAAAATGCTCAGCAATTAATTCCCCCATATTCGTATACAATTATTTTTTCTGCTCTCATTCCTGTAAAACCCCAGCAAAACCATATTTTGATAAATCTTGTCAGTATTTATAATGTGAAATCAAACTCACTTTCAACATTAGCCAGTGTAAAAATACCTAATTGGTGGAGTTGACATTACCCAGTATGAGTAAAACCAAGTTATATTTCCGTGCCTGGAGAATCAGTTTTTCTGCACCCTTCACGTTAACGAAATGACATAAATGACCTCAAGGGGTTATAATTAAGTAGTAGGTTTTTTTTTGTCTGCAAACCCAATCTTTTGTAGCACTGTTACTTTATTTTATCTTTGGAGGAAAAATATCAGTTAGGAGGTTAATGTGAAGAGTAGTTAACATTTAAAAGGTGACCACAATGGATCTTTCTAAAATGACTGGGGTATCCACATGTGAGATGAGTCATGTTCCATGAAAAGTAACTAAATTGTTTACCATGTTAGTATTCTAACTTATTCTAGAAAAATTGTGATACTGATGGTGGAGAATGAATTGGAATAATTTGTAGCTTTCATCTATTTATGTGATATTTTCAAAATATTATATTTTGTTTCATGTACCAAAAGTAAATATAGGAAAGTGAGAACAAAATAATATCATATCAAAATAATATAAAAATCATCTTTTATAATTTTAATAATATTTTTTTTTTTTCATATTAGGAAGATTTGAATAAAGTTTGTAGTGACTAATCCGGAAAAATGAATTTTACCATGGTTGACATAATAGTACAAGATGATATCATTTTGAGCAATATTTACTCATTTAAATTCTCAAGATCAAATCTTCATCAATCATGTTTTCAAATCTTTATTTATTAATAGCTTTATTATATTTGTAGAATAACTTTTTTTTAAATTATTTCTATCATATTCATTTGTTGAATAAAATAAATAATAAAAATTATATAATAAAAAAATACATATTAGCGAGATAATATAATTAAATCAATATATAGAGATAAATTAAATGGATTCGTGTGTTAGTGTGATTAAAGATAAAATAAATAAAATTGACTAGTGTGTGACGAAAGAGAATACAAATAGAATAAATAAAATAGACCAATATGTGATTAGGGAAAAATAATATAAATAAAATGCATCAGATTGAAGATAAATAATATATATAAAATAAATAAAATAGATTTGTGTGTGATTGAAGATAAATAAAATATATCACTACATAACTAAAAATAATATAAATGAAATAAATAAAATAAATGAGGTATGTTACATCATATTTATAAATAAAAATAAATAAATAAATGATATCTCATTCCCTTATCTTAATTATTGAAGTGTAATTAAGGTGTTGAAATCTCACTAAAAATTTATACTATTATTTTTTCCCCTTCTTCTTTCTCTTATTTTTGTCCCTTCTCATAACTCTTTTTTTTTTATCGACAATAAAAAATCAATAAATGTGAACCAATTCAGGAATGGTTCAACCTGTATAAAAAAAAAAAAAAAACTTAAGCCCTTCTCATAACTCTATCCTATCCCCCTTCCCCTCCCTCTCCAAACATATAAGATTAAGTCACATTAATTGCAACACTCATGCTTAAATCTTAGAGATAAGTCTTTATATCTTTTTTTAAAAATTAATTAATAATAATTTTCTTTTTAAATTAATATTTATTATTATTTTAAAATTAATACTTATTTTTTTTTTCAATATTAATAATTTATTATTATTATTATTTTAAAACTAATACTTATTATCATTATTATTCCTTGAAGTCTTAGAATAAAATATTTATAAATAATACAATTCTAATACATGTGTGTAAAATATTGCATTATAAATCTTTAGATGTACAATAAACATTTTGTTCATGGAATTCCAACAAAAGCATAAGTCTCCATGGAGGTCTAAAACATTCTCTTTAAACTCCATTGTCCAACCTCAACCTTACAAAGGAAAACAAATATTAATAGACTTCGGTTTTCAATCACAATAATATATGGTTAAAAGACGTACATACATGTTACTTGTTGTGTTATCTAAGTGTATCACCCTATCCATCTATACCTTAACAAATTTTCTTTGTGGAGAATTAACCAAGTAGCACTGACATGTTCAACAAATATGGGTCATGGAGAACAAAAATCTTTAAATGTCTATACACGAAGTTGAAATCCTTCTACATGATCACATTCCACAACAGATCCCATGCATCTCTTGGATGCACTAACATTTTACACTTTGCTTTCACATTTTTATCAATGTGAAAACGACATAGAAGATTAAAAGCTTCAGAAAACACAACATTTATTGTATTCATGAAAGCAATATCTCTATCACTAACTATGAGCCTTAAGGAATGAATAAATTCTCAAAAACAACTTGTTAAGTCTCTTAGAGGTCCACACAAAGTTATTTTCACATTTAGATTTGAGTAAAGGAGATGCAATAGAGAATGTCAACCCTGTTGAGGTAACACCAATAACTTCAAGTAAAGGCATCTTCTACCTGTTGGTTTGTAGGTATTATCCATCATCAACACAATGTTAAAAAAATTAAGTAGTTTCACTGAATCAGGGAGTGTCCAAAACATATTTTGTGCCATATTTATGTCTTCAATAAACCTAAACTAATGAATATACATGTATCGTTGAAGTAACATCATCAATTGTTGCATTTCATTTCTATGACCTTGTTTTGAGATTAGATACACAATAATGACATTATAAACTTGCTTTTATAGTGATGACATTCTCATCATTATGCTCCTTCATTGTTAGCAAAATAATTTTAGGTTTTATTGAACTTTTTGTCATATCAACAAGCACAAACTTCTCATTAAGTGTTAACCTAGCAACATATGAATGATCTACCAACGTATATGTCAAATCATGATTATGATAGACACAAAGTAATTTGACAATCCATCATTCACCACTTTTATTGGGTTCCCTCTCAATCTAAAAGGATAATCACATTTTCTACTTTCACTTTCAGTAACATTTATGTTTTTTTTATATTGTCTACATTTACCTCATCTATCACAACATAATAATACATATGTCCATTGACAATTGATGTATCCAAACTTAATATAAAAATAACAATCGGCAACCTTTCTTGCCCACTTTAAGAGGTCATTCTGAGTAATGAATACCTACAAAAACTTATGGCAACTTTATACTTCATTCACCAAGTATGGTTCACGGATACACAATATGTACATCTTTTTTTGGTAGTAACTTTTACCTCATATGTCCTAGATGCATCAATACATTCATGGGTCCTACACTCATTATCTAATGCATTATAATATATTGATTGTTTCATATTAACATCATTTAACCCCTTCCAAAACCACACGTGAACCTCATGTGAATTTATATTAAAATAGTATTTTTATAAATAATTGTAAATAACTCTAGTAGAAGATATTTCAAGGATTGATTTTCCACCTATATATCCCATCTAATTAGTTTGTAATTAATAATGAAAGAATTTATATTAGTGAGAATATTTATGGAGGAAAATAGCGAAATAAAATTGTAATTATTATATTAAAAGAAATAAATAATAATTTATTTAGAAAGTTATTAAAAGTTTAAATGACACATAAGGATGGAGTTATTAATTAAAAGAGAAGTCCCTGTTGTTATACAGAGATTTGGAGGTAGAGCAGAAAATGCACATTTAAAATGAAATTATTATTATTTATATTAATCTTAATTCATGAAACTAATCCATCGTCCGACCTTAGCTCAGTTGGTAGAGCGGAGGACTGTAGTTGTGAGACAGATATCCTTAGGTCGCTGGTTCGAATCCGGCAGATCGGAAATACATTTTGTCTAATATTTTTTTAGACAGATATTTTTTTACACGTATAAAAGCGTTGATGATGGATGATTCAAGTCTCAATTCATGGCTTGGCGCTTATTCTCCTTCGTCTCCACCATCAAAACCTCAAATACTCTAAACCCTAACCCTATCTCCTACACAGCCCCATTCTCTACCTCCTTCCTTGTAACCAAAACCCCCAAAAAGTTCAAGAAAAAGCGTAAGTCCAAGCCCAGCCCTAGAACCACCCTGGTTCAGACTCAGCCCAACCGCATCCCCTCTTTCGAGCGCATTCTCCACCGCGACGCCCTCCTCCGCTTCGTTACGCGCTCCAAGCAGTTCCTCTCCGCCCAGCCGGAGCACGTCATCCGCCTCGATGACGCCGGCAAGCTCCACCGAGAGCTCGGATTCCCTCGCGGCCGCAAGGTCTCCCGTTTCCTCCAGCATCACCCCCTCCTCTTCCAAACGTACCGTCACACCGACGGCAAGTCCTGGCTCGGTTTAACCGATCTCATGGAGGACCTTCTCGCAGAGGAACACTCCCTCATGGACGCAATGGAACTGAACCGCGTAGAGAAGGTTCGCAAACTCATCATGATGTCCGCGCGCAACCGCATCCCTCTCAGCAAAATCCACCACTGCAGAACCCTCTTCGGCATCCCCGACGATTTCCGCGACAGGGTCTCCAAATACCCCGACCTTTTCAAAATCGCGGTTGACGGCGACGGCAAGAGGGTGCTCGAGTTGGTGAAGTGGGATCCACTTCTCGCCGTGAGTGCTCTTGAGAGGGAGTTCGTTGTTGACGAGGATTCGGCTAAGCGGAAGTTTAGGTTTCCCGTGAAGCACGGGAAGGATTTGGATTTGGAATTGGACGATAATAGGAAGCTTGATTTGCTGAACTCGCTTCCCTTGGTGTCTCCCTATTCGGATGGGCACAGGTTTGATCTGTGGACGTTGGAGGCGGAGAAGTATAGGGTTGGGTTGATTCATGAGTTCTTGAGCTTGACTTTGGAGAAGAGGGCATCCATTCATCACCTTGTGGAGTTCAAGGAGGAGTTTAGTTTGACCAAGCATACTTATCAGATGCTGCGGAAGCAGCCACGAGCGTTTTACTTGGCCGGGACTGAGATGAATTGGGTTGTGTTCTTGAAGGATGCCTATGATGAGAATGGGGTTTTGATTGAGAAGGACCCCCAGGTGGTGTTTAATGAGAAGCTTTATAAGTATGCTCAGGTGGACCAAATGGAACCTGATCTGGGGGTGGAAGAGCAGCATTTGACTTGATGCTTTTGAGTTACTTGCGGTGTGCTTCCCAGGAAGAGAAATTTGTGCTGAGTTAGGAGAATGAAATGTGTCTGGAAGTTAAGAAAAGAAAGACTGATTGGAATTTGGAACTCTTCAATTTAAGGGTTCTCTTAAACAGAAATCAAATGACTTTTTGATAATGGAATTGAAAAAGATTAGAGTTTCTTTTGAAAATTTAGTCCATGTCTATGCTGGTTATTGGCTTCACGGGTCCTCCTGGATTCCACGGAGGAATTGTGAAGATTGGATAAGTGGCAAGGATTTTAAGTCTCTCTGTCATTTTATCTGGGTATACAAGGTTCAGTAGTTTCAACTTTCTATCTAGATTTGGTTGTACTCCCAATCCTTGTATATTTTTCTTGAGTTATATAGCCACAAGGTTCCAAAGTTTCAACTTTCTATCTGGGCATTGAGGTTCCATAGTTTTTGTACTGCAATTCTTCCTTAGTTATTAAAATAAAGTAAATAATATCAATATTTTCTCTATTGCTTAAAAAAAATCAATAATTTTTCTCTGTTATTGATTGAAATTTGTTAGGTTTGACTTCTTATTTCAAGACTATATCTCCTTATTTAAATGTGAGAACCACGATATGTGGTGTTTTTACATTCCTCTTAAATTTGCATTATTTTTGGTCTATCTTCTGCTTCTGCTTGAAGAAAATTGGTGTCTGTGCCCCAGCCTCCCCCCACCACACAAATTGTTCCTATTCGCGGCAGAAGTGTTTCATTTAGTAACAAATCAAATACCTAAACAATGATGTTGCTTCAGAAGTTCTTTACTATTGCATACGTAACATTGTGTACCCAACAGCCACTGGTGTTGCTCAGGTGGGCAATTATTTAGAAGTAATCTACACATCATAAAATAGTGCCTGGAAAATTATTAATTTAATGGGTGGGTAAATAGTCTATCAACGAAACCCTTTGAAACTGTTATGAAAATGTTGGGGACGCAAGCATCAGTATCTAATATTTGATCCATTTATTATCGAAAATTTCCATGAAATTAATAAAATGGAAAATGATAATTTCATTAAAGAATTAACAAAATAGAAAATGGGAAAGAAGATAAAAGAGACATTACGATCTTAATGGTTAAGTGTAAGATCTGTCAATTTGAATTAATTCAAATATAAGAATTTAAAAACTTAGCGAAGTCTTTCTCACAACTACAGTAACAATATATTTTAGACGATGAACTTTACTACTTAAGTTTCAGTAAATTTTATACCATGAACTTGTAAGTCACTAAAAATTAAAAACTATTTTTTAAAAAAGTCTTTAATTATAAAAATAAACCCAAAATTCTGAATTTGTTGTTAATAGCGTCGTTCGGTCGTTCCCAGGGGTCAACAAAATAACTGCTACGACCCTATCTTCTTTTTCTGCTGTTTTTATATGTATATATCTAAGATCACATACCTCTCTGTTTTATATGAAAAACTCTGTTATTAGCCTGTTTACAAGCTATCATCTTTAGCTGGGCTACCTTATATTATTCTAGGACTCAAATTCTGTGTTTCGGATTTGACTTTGTTCGTAATGAGCCCTGAAAAACGTGGCACTCGAGAAGTACTATGTTTATTAGCAACCGCAAAAATCCACCTGCAAGTTTCAAATTGTGCGATTGAAATACGACCTCGTGAAGAGCAGTAGCCTAAAAGAAATGCCGTCAAGCAGACTTGATGTTTATGGATCATAACTTGGCTCTTCGGTTTCAGAATCTACTGCCATATTTGAGAAACTATAACAGATTTGGCGACAATTTGATTATGTAGTGTTTCATGGAACATTCTCTATTTCAATTCCAAATTTTTTATATCCAACATTGATCACTACTAATGACAATGACTGAGGGAATTCTAGAGCAACTTAAAATGTTCAAACCTAGTGTCGCTTTGCCAAAAAAAAGACAAAAAATGCTGCAGAAAAACTTCTTCAAGATGGAAATCCACAAATTTTCATCTCTTCATTATTCCACTTTTAAGTAGTATATAGGGAAACCAGCCAAACGATGAAGGCTGTAGTACTTCCATTCCAAGTCTTAAACCAAGAGAATCTCATGAATAGAGCGATCTTAATCAAATACCCAAGATAACTAACAGGTTGAAACGGACTGATAAACTCCTCCACTTTAGAAATAGACTGATAAATTGCACCTTTTACCGAGAACTAATGACGCTTAGTTCGGCTCCTTGACCTGTTCCTGCTACTGTGGGAAACACTAGCACTTCCTCTATGCACACTGGAGGAACTTGAGCCTCCTTGGCCACCAGCTTTCTTTAGTACTCTTCTGTAGGAGTTGTGGCCGCTGTTCCCAAGGGCAGCTTTGGCAACACTATCAGTGAGTATTTCTCGTCCCCTTTGAGGCTTGATAGATTGCTTGTTCAGGTACACAAGCTTTGGAAGAAGACCACTAACTGCTTTGCGCAACTGGTCATCACTGATGTTGCTTTGAATTGGATTTCCTAGCAGACTCAAGGCCTGGAGTGAGTTGTAGTTAGCCACCAGCTGGCCTAATGCTTTTGTGGTTGCGATCTTGTTAAAGCTCAAGTCCAGAACTGTTAGCTTCAATAGCCTGTGTAGCCCTTCAACATCACCTATCTTGTTTCCGGCAAGATATAGCTCTTTGACAAGGGTACAATTTGATAATCCTGATAAGAACATAGTGGATAATTTTATTATAGAAAATAATGCACATGGCCAAAAAATTCGAGAAGTGACATCCTTCATTTAGCATCAGCCAATATAGAAACTAACCTTGTCCAATTCTTGAAATGCGATTATAACTTAAATCAAGTACCCGCAGCCGGGTTAATTCTCTGAGGCCCTCAATAGTGCTGATTTTGTTTCTTGACAGATTCAGTGTATGAATACCCTTTGGGAGAAATCCAGGTGTGATGTGAACTACAAATCAGTTTAGTTAGTATTATTATTATTATTATGAGTAAGTGATGTTAAGGGTAACTTTTTTCTCTCAGAAAAGCGTACCTATAAGATTGCTTGACAAATTGACAGAGCGGAGACTGAAGAAGTGTGAAAGGGAGGGGATGGCTTTTATACCAATGCCTGATATATGAGCTGCAGTTGAGGCTGGGTTCAGGGACTGGACCAGACTATTGGCATTCATTATATCTTTTGAAATATTGGCATCTGGATGTCGAATCAACTCAGATGTGCTTCTTGCAATTGATCTACCATCATCAGGAGAAGGTGGAAAGGCAATGCTTCCAATGCTGTCATCACCAAAATCATCCTCAGGAGGTGGCTGCTGAATTTCGAGATCTTTCACCCACTCATCCACTCTGCTAAGCGAGGATGATTCTGTTGAGAAAGCCACCCATTGATTTTGTGGCCAAAATCCAAAATTCTCTTTCTGAAATCTGCTCCACCTTTGGTTATCAATATTTTGGTCATCGCAGCTTTTCTGAAAATATTCCCCAAAAGATGAGGTTGGTGAGGGTGATTCTTCGTGTCTCAATGCCTTGCCTTGTTTTGGTTCAACGGTGTCGGAGGAGTAGCCACATTGACTACTTAAAGCTGCAATTGCAGGATGTATTTGTGTCGACTTGCTTAAGTTAGATCTATGTATATTCCTGTGGCTCCACAGGAACAACTTCCACCACAATCTTTTACTTCTAGAAGGGAGAACTTGACTTGAGGAATGCCTTTTCAACATCACTCTATCAGCACTGCAGTGAGTCATCGCAGACCTGGGGCTTAGATTAACCATCTGATATGCTGATAATCCTTTCAAATCCTCAAAAGACTGTGACTTAGAAGTTGGAAAGAGATGAGAAGTCTTCATAAATACATCCCTTCTTTCCAGGTCAGAACAAGATCTCTTGAGCTCTGGAGAAGCCCAAAAGTCAGCCTTGCCAATCCCAGGATCACTGACATGTCCACTTTGGATTATATCATCACTCTTTTTGCTGTATTTATGGTCTCTGTCTTCGAATTGAATGTTAGCTTGGTCTTCATACGGACTGGGGTATTCTATCTCTTCATTTGATGGATCATATCCTCCTTTGCTTGCAGCAGCTTGGTGGACTTGAAGATCAAAATCAGAGAGCTCCCTCTTGATGGAAGGAGACTCCTCATGCTCGTCTTCCCCTTCATAAGCTTCCTCCACCTCAGTCTTCACAGGACTCTCAAGATTCATGATCCTCACATTTCCCCTTGAATTCTTCTGCACACCAAAGGGTACCGTGACATCGAGGGTGGCCGGCTTCAAATCACGACTCTCTGTTGAAATCTTCGGGTGCTGTATTTCACCAAGTTGAGCTTTAAGGTCCCCTGTTAAAGGCCCTTCAGCAGTACCCTGAAGAAGTAAACAAAGCAGGTAAGATATACGGGTTGCTGAAGCAGGTAGAGTGAGATATGAGCTGAGTGTGGATATCTGTTTACTATATTTGTTTTTATTACAAAAAATAGTTTTTGAAGATAGAAATCGAACACACCAAATACGATTTTTGAAATAGAAATCAAGCACACCCAATATGAGTACATATTTGTTACCTTGTTTCCCTCTTTCTTTCCAGTAAAGAAGGAGAAACACCTGCACAAGGCCATGACAGAAGATAAAGCTTGTTCTGAATCCTTTTTATAACTTTATTCAATCCTCTTGCGAATTCAAACTTTGCACGATTCCTATAATCCTATGGCCACTCACATCTTGTTTGACTCAGTTATATCGTAGCAGTAAGATTGAAGCAAGAGTGAGTCAAAAGTTAGCCATAGTCGATGGGAAGGTGCAGAACAAGAGATAGGAGCCTGTCAACACAAAACCGCGAACCACAAAAGGAATAATGACCAACACCTTCAACAGTTGGTGAAAATATTGCTAGAGAATTGGCCAGAGTTGTAGTATATGACGCAGCTACTCAAAGCTCCGCGAATATTTGTATCTTGAAATAGACCTACGCAGTGGAAGAAGACCAACCAACCATTCAAAAATTCAGATAAACAATATATGCCAACCAAGTAAAACTTGCAGTACAAGAATAAAATCTTTGAAAAAAATATTTATATACTACATCTCGAGCTTGCAGCCTATACTCATGCATCTATCAAATAAGAATATATACTGATTTAAGGCATATGCCAGGAATTCAAAATCTGTGCAAAACATGAACAGCAGACACCTGGCGATTGTTTGAGGGGTCAAAGACAGGGAACAAAAACACTAACCTGATCAAAACAAAAACACCTGGTGATTGTAACACAGACACTGTCCCAGGCACATAAAGAGGGAACATGCGTGGTAAAAAACGAACCTTCTGAAGGGATGGTAATTCGGCCCAAGATCTGTTGTGGCTGTGCGGATAACTGTCAAAGGAGCATAATTGTGGTGTGTGGGAGAGAGAGAGAAAGATTATTAAATGGTGGGTGGTGGTAGAATTTGTTCTGAAAAAACAATGAGAGAGAAACGCGCAATCCACACGGTGTCTTCAGTCATCATGCTGATGGCTGTCGAAAGTTCTTTGGGAGGGGTTGTGACCATGGCTTGCCCTCTGCATGTGCCTCTTCATAACCAAATGCGACAACTACATGTATCAAACTAGGAAAGTCTTACTTTTTTACTCTCTAATCCAATTTTTAAATTTTAAATTGTTCTATTGAAAATCTCACTTTTAAATATTAGTATATTTCATTGTATATAAATTGATTATATATTGCATATAAATGAATTGTATATAAGTAAATACAAACTTTACTTCATTCTTTTTAAACACTTCATGGTCAATTTCAATAAAATATTCATTCTTTTTTAATTGTAATCAGTGTAATATATCAACACTTATCAAAACTGTATAAAATTTACTGTAACTTTTAATTCAAAATCACTAAATTACTCTGACAATTTCTTTATACAAGTGTTTCAAAAATAAAGATATTATTGTCATATTTTTAAAAAAATTACTTATTTATGGAATTCACATTAATGAAAATTCTTGTAAAGTAACTTAGATGCTTTAAGAAACTTTAAATTAATTCATTTTTATCCGTTTATCTGTTAATTTATTAATTTTAATGTAATTACCTTTTAAAAGATCTCTAGTTGAAAATGTTTAAGGGTGGCACTTTAAAGTCGTTTGAGAAAATTATTAATTATTTTCCTAAGTTAAGAAAAAAAATTCACTTCATGAAATCAATATTATTATAAATTATATTAATAATACTTAAAGATTAGTGTTTAAAATATAATAATCTTTTTTATAAAAAGGGAATAAAATTATTCTATTTTCCGCGTTTTACATATATATTTTTTAGTTTCCAAGTGCCGGCATAAATAATTAAAGGTGGTATTCTTGGAGTAACTCTCGCATTCGGATTCCCCACCATAATTTTTAATTTTTTTTTTTGTAAGGCTTAGCTTCTCTTTATTTATTCTATTCATAATCTACAACGAACCTCAATTATTTTTTTGTCTTAATAAAATTTTAGCAATGCCGTGCTTCATCACATGGTTTGACAATGATTGTTTCGCAAAAGCTTTTTTTTTTAAATAAAAAATTAGTTTATGTATTCTTAAAAATAATTAGTCCAAAAAGCATATTATCTTTATTTTCATTTTAATTTATCACGTAAATAAAATAATACGTGTTCATTTAATTTTCATTTTATAAATAATTTTATCCGAATATTTATGTGTATATAGCGAATTGGGTACCTTAACTTTATAGTTAAAATCAATTAATGAAGTAAATTGGGTGAATTATTGAGTTTGTGTTTGAATTGAAGCATGATTGAAGATCTCTTTTAAATACGTGATATATATTGAATTGGGTGTGGGCCTATGGATTAAGAAGTAATCCTGATTTCTCGATGAAGGAAAAGAAGGATAATAAGTGATAAACAATTCAATGTACATAAGAGAAAAAGACAAACAATTCACATTTTTTTAAAATTACATATCTTACACATGTAATTAGTGCACTTTTCTTACTCATATGAATTACGTGGAAGTTTAACATAGAATATTAAATTATTTTAAACTAATTAAATTAAATATTATTTTAAAAATACAAAAAAAAATATGAATATTTAAAATAATTTATATTATTAATAAAATTTCTAAATTTTTTATAATTAATTAGATATCAATTTAAAAATTATTTTTAATTTATTTTTTAAAATAATATTTAATTTAGTTAATATAATTAATTAACTAATTTTTCTTTAAATTTAGTTTTTATTTAATAATTTTTTTAAAAGAATGTTTAGTGAGAAACCCATTTTTAGTGGAAATAGTAAAAACACATCGTATAAATAAAAGGACATGATTATTTAAAAATTAAATTATTCATTTATATATATATATATGTGATAATCACTCTTCTTAATTAATTAACTAAAATAAAAATATATAAGTTAAAAGGCTTATTTAAAAAATATTTATTTAAAAATTTGTTAAGATCGATCTAACATAATCTTCGAATTTTAAAAGTTTTATCAAATAAAAAAATAAAATATCCAATTTTTTTTCCATAAATAACTTAATTATCATGTTAATTTTACTTGAATTTGATATATTTTTTTATCATTATGACTATTAATTTATTTTTATTATTATCATTAATGATTATCTCTCATTATTGAATAATGATAGAGGAGAATACCACAATAATAATAATTATAGTAAAAAGAATAATAATATTAATAAGAAGAATTTCATTAATTACCATGACAATAATAATGATTATAATTATAAGAGTTCTCACTAAACAATAATCACTATTAGAAAATAATTAAATAAAAAAGATAGTTTAAATTATATACTATTTTAAAATTTAAATAAATTATTGATATATAGAATAACTTCTATTATTGATAAATAATTTATAAATTCATATATAATTAGCTAACAAAGTTTTAACTACCAATTATTTAGATTTTAGAGTTGATAGTTAAAACTTTGGTAGCTAATTATATATTAATTTACAAACTATTTATCAATAATATATAAAATACTTTATATACTAATAATTTTTGTTAGTATCTAAAATAATATCTAGTTTGTCCAGTATAACAACCAATTAGTTTTTATTTAATAATTTTCTTTAATAAATATTAAACAATAGATTCAGATATTAATTTGAGTCTATATAACCTAGATATCTTATATACACTAAAAACAAATCATTAAAAACTAATTAGTCACTATGTTGATTAAATTAAATAGTATTACTTTATAGACTACAAATATTATTAGTATCTAAAGTGAAATCTATTATTAAAAAAAATTATAAAATAATATTTAGATTAACATATAAATTAACTATAAAGTTTCCAACTACTAGTAGTTTATATTTTAAGTTGGTTCTTTTTTTCATCAATAAATAAATTAAATTAAATGGGACACTTAAGAGATATCCCAACCCTTATACAAAATTAACTCTAATTTGGTTTTCTATAAGGTGAAGATAGACTAATTTAGAATATAAAGTAACTAAGAATTAAAACTTACCAATTTATAAACTACTTTATATTTTTTTTATTAATAATAGAAACTACTTTATATATCAATAATTTTTTTATAAAATAATACATAATTTAGTCATTATATTAATTAATTATTTTTGTATATATATATATATAGTTATAATAATATGGTTTAATGATTTGATTAGGACATGAAGTTTGAATGAATTGTTAAGTAAATATTTGAATATTGAAATTAAAAATAAAAATAATAATTGTGGTTTTGATATAAGGATATTTTAGCCTGTGAATTGCAAATAAAAGTAGTGAGAAGAGTAGAGAAAGTATTAATGTGCAGTTTGAAAGCAGTTGCAACAAGTACAACAAGCTCCACCATCCACTGCATGCGCACTCCTCCTTCCTTTCTTCTTCTTCAACCTTTCACAAACTCAGAATGTGGAAGATCAGGAACAACCACACCAACTTGTTGCTCACGTGTCACACACAACAACGTACGGATTTCTTGTCTTGTCGGATGCTATCCTGGTGTCGTCAACTTTCAAGTTGCATTTCGTGTTTCTTCTACAAATTTTTCTGTCTTCTCTCTACTCTATACCATGTTTTCCTATGTCTCCTACCTCTTCTGCAACCAACGCCAATTAGTTTCAACTCATTCACCTAATAATAATAATGGCAGAGAATACCAAATAGGATCAATGGAGGATTCATTAAGAATATCGCCACTTAGATTTCCTTTACACAATATCTATTCACCTGTAGTTACCTATTTTAATAGTTTTTTTATCAAACAAATTATGAGAACTTTATATTATAGAAATTTGGATTAAATTTGTATTTTTAAATGTTATGTTTGAGTAAAATAATTTAAGTTTAGTAAATTTAATTTCATTATTTAGATTTTAATTATTTTTGTCCGATAACGGTCCAATAGCGGATGACCTGCTAAATCCAATAAATACTCGTTAAAATAGACTTGAAATGACTCTGATACCATGTAAAGAAGTGAGTTTTAAGCTTAACTCAACCTCATAAAACCGGTTTATGAGGTGAGATTTGCACCCCACTTATATACAATGAAATGTCTTAATATCTAAGTAGATGTGGGATCTCCAACAATCTTCAAATATCAATAAAAAATAAATACATTAATTAAAAATATCAATTTATGTTATTAGCATATCTTAAAAGAATGTGCCAATTTCATTCACAGAAAAACTTATGAAAAAAAAAATAAAAAAAAATCTAGTATATGAATAAAAGTAAATAAGAAAATAAATTTTTCAAACATGGACTAAAATATTCTAATTTGTATCAATCTATATCTCATTGTTGTTAATAAAATTTAATTTTCAATAATAATAACAGAAATAATTTTGTAAGTATTACTCGAAAAAACCTAATTAAATATAACTGCGACTTCATCGATAAAAAATTCTGTTTAATATCAAAATTGTGTTTGATATTAATGAAAAAGTTGTTGATATTAACAAATAAAGTTTTTACTAACGTCATTAAAAGATAACATTGATTGGTATTAGCAAAAACTACATTAAAATACAAAATAATATTTTTTAATGTAGTTAAAAAATTATATTAATCAACATATATTTTTATTTATACTGCAGGTAGTTTGCAGTGTATATGGGAGGTGACTTTATTTTGTTCGACATTTTTACCATAATAATATAAAACATTATTTTATTTTTTATTTATAAAATTTAAAAGAAAGTGTAAGAAATGAAATAAAAACAGAGTACATTTGTGTAATCATAATAAAAATATATGGAAACAAACAAACATGTGGTTTTGCTTTTGCGATAAGAAAGTCCTCAATATTGTAAAATAATGGTGTGATGTGATTAAAGGCATTTTAACAATGTCACACATGGACCTGACTACTTTCCAAAATTATCTTTTATTCCGAATGAAAAATCAGAATTTAAAAATATCTTAAATCTGAAATAGATTAGTGTGTTTTAGAAATAAAATTTTAGAATAAAAATTAAAAATCAAAATTTTGTTATGAAAAAGCAAATCCATTATATAAAAAATCTAAAAATTAAAATTTAAAAATGAATTTCAGAAAAATATTTCAGGAATTCTGAAAATTCAAATTCGAAAACGTATTCCAAAAATATTATTGATATTATAATAATATGCTTCCACACATAAATCAAGTGCAGGTTCAGAAAGTAATTGCCAAGGCAAAACTACCAGTCCCATTCTCATTATTGCTGGCCCATACATGGCCCATCACAAGCCTCCTATTTATTGCAAATTTTAGTTCATATATTTGTACATACATATACTAATATTATATATATATATATATATATATATATATAATATAAGTGGAACCAAATTACAAATAGTAACTCTTTTCATTAAATTAAGTTTTATTAATTCAACAGTTAATTAAAATTTGATGGACTATTCTCTTTCCAACCCCTTCTTAACTATACTTCTCCTTTTTCCTTTTTCATGCTTATATTTTATTTTTATATTTTTACCCCTGACCACAACTTAATCAATTTTACCCCTTTTTTTATTATTTTCAGTTTTAGACATGTAACTGTATGGACCCTGGTCTTCCTGATCGAGACCCACTTGGATGCCTGAGACCCACTTGACTGCCCGAGACCTGGTCTACCTGGTCAAGATCTTAGAGACTTTGTCGAGACGACCAAGACCAGGGAAACCTGGTTGAGACCCGAGAGACTAGGCCGAGATGACCGAGACCGGGGAAGCCTGGCCGAGACCCTAGAGAATTGGCCGAGACCGACCCCTGGTCTCCCTAACCGAGACCCACCTGGTTGCCCGAGACCTGGTCTACCTAGCCAAGACCTTAGAGATTTGGCCGAGACGACCGAGACCAAGGAAACCTGCCCGAGACCCGAGAGACTTGGCCGAGACGACCGAGACCGGGGAAGTCTGGTCGAGACCCTAGAGACTTGGCCGAGACCGACCCCTGGTCTCCCTGACCGAGACCCACCTGGTTGCCCGAGACTTGGTCTACTTGGCCGAGACGACCGATAGCAGGGAAACCTGACCGAGACCCGAGAGACTTGGCCGAGACGACCGAGACGGGGGAAGCCTGGCCGAGACGACCGAAACTTGGGAAACCTGGCCGACGGCCGACCCATATTACCGCTAATGCTCAAACCAATGTCAGTGAAGTTAATTCGTCATTAAGAATTAGGTAATACAACCCTAAGGAGGGTCCACTCCGATAAACGGACCCAACAAGGGCTGAGTAAGTTATGTCATTTATTATTGTTCACCTACCAGAACACCATCACGCGCTTTACTGACTTGAGCGTCGGAGTGCCTTCGCAGGTACCCCACCATCCGGTGTTCACCGAGTGCCGAAGGAGAAGCATGAGGACAATAAGAATCCTAGTTCATCACCTAGCAACCTGACCGACCGAAGGAAGGAGAAGAAGACTTCAACAGTTCTCTAGGTCTCATCTCCCTAGTAGGAACAAGACATCTTTGATTAACACCATCAAGAATATTTGGTATCAAGTAATTTTTTCATTTTCATTAATAACAAATTTAGTTAATTATAATTTTTAAATGATAGAAGATATCACTAATAAATATTTATATAAAAATTTAATAAGATTTTTAAAAATCAAAAAATTAAGTTGTTATTTTTAGTAATTTTCTCTTGCCACGTAAATTTTTTAAGTGGGTACTAAATACAAGTCACGGTCCCGCACTCAGATTCTCACTATCTCTCAGTTTTTCTTTTGGACTCTCCTTTTTTTTAGTTTTTTCCTCCGTCTAATTTTCTATATTTATTGAAATTTTGTTTTTTAAATGTTGTTGTATATGCCAAAATTTATTTTTGAAATTTAAAACAACTTTAGAAAACTAATTTTAGAAATGTAAAACAACATTTTGTAAACTTCTTTCCATAATTACCAAAATTAGTTTTAAAAACTAGTTTCTTGAATTAATCAATATACATATTGGCTTGCTACATGACATATGTGTAAGGACCGAGAAAAATAGTCTTAAAGTAGAAATAGTACAATTAAAATGATATTGAAATATTTTATTATTAAAGTGAAAAAGCTATATAAATAGAAATTTAGTTATTTAGGTTTCATTATCATTTCTCTATAAGTTTCATTTTACTTTCATCTCTTATCTTTAAGATTTTGACCTTCTCGCTCATCTGTTTAACGATTAGAGTCCACCATTAGACTCCTGGCAGTGAGATCTACAAGAATGTCTGATCAGAATCTTTGATAGAGTAAGTTCATTTTTGTTCCCTTCTTCCTTTCCTTTTTCTTCTCTGTAAGATTCGGATATCCTTGCTTATCAGTTTGACGATCGAACTTTGTCATTGGACTCCTGGTAGTGAACTCTACGAGATTGTCCGATCAAAATCTTAGATAGAGTAAGTTCATTATTGACTCCTTTTCCTTTGAGTTAGTTTTGCTCTTAGTTAATCATGCATGTGATGTTTGTATCTTCAAAAGTAGTCTTTGTTAGCTGAGAATTTGAGTGATATAGTTAAATTTGTGATCAAGATTCTGTGGTGCAGGTTAGGCTATCCTTAAGCTTTTGGTGGGTTTTGAGTTTTTAGTGAGCATATGCTCAAGTCCAGGTAAGGGAAGCTAGTTTTTATTTTTTTATTTTTTTATATAGAATCATAGATTAGAAGATCTGGATGTGGGGGGTGACGTGGTCACTAGTTCAAAATATATTTGGAACTTAGTCATGTGTTTAAGTGAATTTTTATATATAATTGAATTGTTTAGAAAATTTTAAAATATTTATATGATTAGTGAATGAATTGTTGTGTGATTTGGAAATTCTAAACTTTGGTATGATTTGATTGTGTGATTTGGATGTTGTGAGAGTCAGAATATGAATTTTAATCCAGACATAATATTTTCAGGAGAGAAAATACTGTGTTAAGATTGTTTAGGATGTGCATTGAATAGTGATTCATCTAGAAGGATATATCCTGACTCTCCTGGTATAATGAAATCATATAAATGAAGTTATTTAGGTGGTGAGAGTCGAAGGAGGTTCATATGAATGAGTAAGTTGTTTGAAAGATAATTAACTTAACCTATTATATGAATTAACTCATGCAGATCTCTGAGTCTGAGTCAACACACAAGTCTTTCGGAAGTAGAGTCAAATGTCTATGTGTTGTGAGTTAGTAGAAGATTGATGTGAAAAAGATGAATATTGAAATTGTTGATACACACTTGATGATTATGTGAAATGCATGAGAAATGTTGGATTTATGTGGATCTTTAAAGTTATATTTATGTTATAAGTTTTAAAAATACCTAGCTTACCCTTTGTTTTGTGGTTGTTTGTCTTTGATTTGTGATGATCGTGTATTTTACACGGGAACAAATGATGTTCCAGGTGATGGAGCTCATGAGTGAGAAGTTGGATAATGAAAATATTTTATTTTCTTTTGAATATTTGTTTTAATTTTATGTAAATATTTAAAGTTTTACGAGGAGAGAGATATTTTGAAACATTATAAAAAAGAATTTTAGATATATTTGTATTATGATTATATGTTTATTTTAATATTTCATACAAAATTATGGTTATTAGATATGATGAAATATATGGATGTTACACTATAAACTCAAAATAAGTATTTTTAAAAATCTTATTAAAAATGAGTTTTACTCATTAATACTAAAATAGTTTATTTTCATGGTTGGTTATAATACCGTGTCTACTTTGAAACTTGTACATAGTTAGATTAAAAATCTATATTAATTAAAATTTAAATAGTTCAAATGATATATGTTTAGATAATATTAAAACAAGGTTAGTAATATTGAATATCATTATTTACTTATTGTAAGACATAATTCAATCAGTTATAAAAGAACTTATACAAAATGATATATAAGAGTTTACAATTTAATATATTATTAAAATATATTACCTTATTTATTAATGTAAATTTGAGTACTAAATCAATAAAATTATAATTAACCAATCCACTAAGTTTTATGAGTTAACTTCTTAATGTATAACTGTCCCAAATTTTCAAAATAGAAATCAATCAATGGTGATCTAAATATCAAACAAATCATGTTATAACATTAAAAAAATATTAATTATTATATTAATTAAATTGTATATTTATTTTAAAAACTAAAAAGGTGAACATTGTATTTGTATTAAGTGTTGTAACATGACACAACCTCCTTTAGTTAATGATTAGTGGGAACAAACGCTACCGTGCTAATGCATCCACATTTTTTATTATTATTATTATATATATATATTTATATTTATTTAAATGAAATATAAATTTATGTGTATTTGTGTGGAAGAAACAAAGAGCATGAGAGTCATGTTATTAAGTTTTAAGAATTTGAAAAAGAAGAGATATAAAGTGAGAAAAAACAAAGAGAGAGAGAAAATGGTGATAAAATCCTAAAAATTCAAATTAAAAAACAGCAGCCATCCATAAAAATTATAAAAAAATAGAGATATGTTCAAAATTGCTTATTGATAACTATTTTAATATATTTTAGAAAAAAATAAAAAATGATACCATGCTCATAATATAATAATAAAATTAAATATTTAAGAGTAGAAGGAATCCATTTATATATAAGTATAGATAATAAGAGGTTAATAAGTCACAACTATTTTTTTTATTAAAAATGATAATGATAATTAAGTGCATTAGTTAGTTCTAACTTTTAAATTAGTTAATAACCCTAAAGAGATATTGTATATTGTTATGAAAGACGGTAGAAAATTATAGGAGGGGTAATATTTTTTAGAGAAATATTTTAGAATAATATTCTAGAATTTTATTAGAAGAAATCATTTCATTAAATTTTAAAACATTTTCTTTTGTAAAGAAAAATTCTATTAAACTATTTTCTTTTATCTTTCCTCTTTAACTCTTTCACCCTATCCATGAATCTTATTTTTTATTAAGTTTTTATCTATTGTACTCCTTCTAACTCTTATAGTAATTAATATGTACCACATTGTAACATTGAGTTATATTAAAAGGATAAGTAATCACTTATGTAACACACTACATTATAGTATTTAACAACATTAAAAAACATAAGATTCATGCAATCAATTATTCAATTATACAAAACATCTAGTTGTAACGTTGAAATAAATTAAAAACATAATAAATTAGTTATGCAAAACATTACACCTCAAGACTGAACTATATTAAAAACCATAAGATTTTTTTTGTATGGAAGACATCATGTCAAAACACCACACTATACTTAAAAAATGAAAACTAGTTATACAAGACATCATAGTGTAATATTAAAATATATTAACAAACATAAATAATTAACTATCAAAGACATTATGTCAAATCACCAAACTAAATCTAAGAACAATTATATATGAAAAAAATTGGCACAATATCAAACTATACTAAAAGACATAGCATTGGATTATACTAAAAAACAACGAATTATCCATGCTTAATGAAATAACATTAAAAATCAATACCACTAAAGTATATTATAAAATGGAAACATTCATTATATTATTAATACACTTATTTTGAAACAAATACTTATAAGGTATAATTACAAAGTATTAACCAATTTTAAATAAATATCATAATATGGTAATTCATTTCAGATAATTTATTTTTTTTAACTATTTTTTCAATTTGTTATACATAAACAAAAAAATTAAGCGAACTTTTACCAATATTGCAAAATTTTAATAAATTTTTTAACTAAAATAATTTTTTTAATAATGCAAAATTTTAATAAATTTTTTAACTAAAATAATTTTTGTATGGAGTGTATTATTGAATGTATTGAACTGAATTAATGGTTAAGATTATTTCACATTTAATCAATTTTATTATTTAAAAAACTACTATCAATAAAATTATAAATTTCAATAAATATAATTTATTCTTATAATTGTTTTTTACATACATTTTTACAACTTTTAATACAAATTTTAGTACTATTTTTTTTATTTTTTTAATATTTATTTTATAAATTATCATTAAAAAATAAATAGGCATACACATATGTGCATATGTTTTTATTAGTTATTTATAAAAAAAAAATTATTTTATAAATATATTTTTTTCTGTATATATTTTTCTCTTATAAATATAACTGATTTTTAATGATTTATAAAAATACTATTCATCATAATTAGTAGTCAATATAATAAAAAGAGTACAGTTACTTTTATTGTAACTATATAATTTTATAAAAATTAATAAAAATATACTTTTCTTATATACACTTTTTTATTATTTTAATTATCAATTTTCTTTTTAATAATTATTATAATAATAATTTTTTACTATATATTATTGTAACAAAAATTGAATATAGAATCACATTCACGGATAAAGAATACATAAAAATAACAATAAGAAGTGAATTATTATTTTATTTTGGTAGTTATGATTTTATCTATTAAAAGAAATATTTTATTATTAATATATAAATAAACAAAAAATATATATATTTTTTGAATAAAAGAAACTTGATCTAATTGAGGTAATTTAAAGATAATCCTAATTCATCTTTAATATAAATTTAATTATAATTAACTTTTAATTAGGTATAGCGTGACTGAAAAATGAATTCCAGACTTTTATAAAAAAAGAAGCAAAAAACTCTTTATTGTTTGGAGCTATCTTGGGCCCAACACTTTCAATTTCCTCCTCTAGAACATTCAGTGGATATAAGTTGTTTGGGGAGAAATCAGGGTTTTAATACTTAATCTTGAACCATTGTAATTGTAATTATCCCAAAATAAACCCTTACATAAGGAATAGTGAAAATCTATAGAGACAGTTGAAAATTGGAAAAATAGGGAGAGACCTGCAAGATTTACACCAATTTCTTTGAAATCAGATTTCATTTGCAATCACGGTGCCCCTACCTAACACGTCCCCATGCCGACGCCGGAAGCGGAAGTGGAACCGTCCTCCGATCACATTGACTCTCTTCCGCTAGTTGACCTCCGTCTCCTGTCTCAGCCAGAACTCTACACTCTCTCCCTCTCCGGTGCCACTCATCGCCACCGCCGTGCCAACGACAATGATTCCGTCGTTCCCAAAATCGACCGTTCCAATTTCAACGAATCTGCGGGCAGCCGCAAACAGACCTACTCCAAACTCCGCCTCAACAAGCGGAAACAAAATTTCGCGGTTCCCGCCTCCTCTTCTTTCCACATTCCGGAGCCCGTGGACCAAGAAAACTCTCAAATTATCTCTCTGCTGCAGCAACTCTTTGGCGTGGAGCCTCTCCGTAACGCGCTGCGCCCCGACTGCGGTGATGCGGCGAACCACCAACTGTTTCCGGTCCATGTCGAGTTCAAACAATCTCCTCCCGTGACGGTGACGTTTCAAACCGTTCCGATTGACGTTATTGATGCTTCTAATAGGAAGAGGAAGCGCGGGCGACCGAGGAAGAACGAGAATTCGGTATCGGTTTTCAAAGAGGAGACCAAGAAGGTTAACGAAGGGCGCAGCGCAGTAGCCACGGTCATCGAGAGGGGATTTGGTGTGGATACGGACGGTTTGGATAATGATCCGTTTGGGGAGGAGTTGAAGAGAAGGACCGCAGGGTTGGAGACGGAGCCACAGTTATTGGAATTTTTGGAAACTTTGAATGGAGAGTGGGCGAGTCAGAGGAAGAAGAGGCGGATTGTCCAGGCCAGTGATCTTGGCACCGTGTTGCCTGCCGGATGGAAGATAGTTATTACCCTTTTGAGGAGGGCAGGTCGTGCCTCTGTTGTTTGTCGCCGTTACGTAAGGTTTTTTCTATTCCTTTTCATACACTCCCTAATTACATGTGATTTGATTGGTTCTTCAATTCAATGTCTTGAAACTTAGAACTATGCCTACTTGTGATTGTGCTTGCTTGAAAACTGGGGAGGGTTCTATAATGCTTCTGAACTAGGTTTTAAATAGTAACTGCGGTGGTATATTGAGACATTGTTGAAAGTTGCGGATAAATGAGGATGATGGGCCACTATGTACTCTGTGTTTCAAGGAAGTGGGTTGAAGGATTGGGGTTATGTACATATCTTTAATTTTATCAACTGTGACTATTGACCTGCATCAGATCTCAGGTGTTTCCTACCTGAATATTTACATCCTGTCCCCCAACTTCTGATAGACCTTTAGCATTCAGCTAGGTTTGCAATTAAATGTGTAAGAGAGAATAATGGATTGCGATTTTGAAAGATTATTTTTAAAAAAGTCTTGTGGCATTTATTTAGTACCATTAGAAGAGATTGTCAAAATTTAGTGGTATTCAATTGAGATTTTTTATTACACATAAAAGGTCTAGTATTGAAAAAAATTCCAATTTGGATGGATTAATTTTTAGATTGAATTATACTTTTCAGTAGAATGTATAAATACCACACTCAACTAATTCTCACTCAAACTCTCACTTTATTAGACTTTTTTTTATTCTCCCATTACCAATAGTTCCTTTCATTTTGGTTGAAATTTATACATTATTTGGTCATTCCCACCCCCCCCCATCCTACATGCCTTTTCTGCAACCAGGTAAATAGATCTCTAACTTTTTTTTGGCTACTTGGGTTTTATTTTGTGTTGGGTAAAACACATAAAAACAATCTTCAATTCTATATGTATTGTGGACCTATTCTACTGTTGAAAAGTCTTATTACACCGTTTTCAAACGCAATTACATTGATGTGGATCACCATTTTTAATGCTTTTTACCCCTTTCTCATCATGCCTCATTTTGTGCACCTTGTCCACGCCTTTTCAATTCATTGTTATGAAGAAATTAAAAATTTGAATACAAAAGTTCTGTTTAAAAGTAATTTACTAATATTTGCAGACACTTGATTAGCATGATAGATAAAGAAAAAAGAACTAGAATCAGCTACCGAAAGATTGGAAACATATTTTCTTATCCAAAACTTTTATTGCTCTGGTATCTTTTTCATCGACTTAAGGTTTGATGAAAATATCATGGAGTCCTTTCAAGTCTTGTAAATCCATAAATCTTATAAATTCTTTCTATATAAAAACATTGAAATTCTAACTAAAAAGTTTTGATTGTAAAAGTCTTATAAAAAAAATCTTATGTCATATAGTCTTATCAAGTTTATAAGATTTTTTTATCCAAATTAATCTTTTAAATCTATAATCCAATTATACATGTTCTCAGACTAGGATTTGACTAGTGAATCTGAAGACCTATTTCCTAAATTGTTTCCAAATCAGGAATAACAGGAAGATTCACTAGCAATAATGAAAATACTGTCAAAAAGTATTTTAGCATAAAAGCATTAGAAAGCATCGATTTTGACATTTTAAAGTCAAATAGATCGTTCCACTTGTGCAACTCAGTTGGCTAAGCTACACACATTAATTGTAATTGCACAGGTTCGATTCCTCGCAATTTGCTCCACCCTTTTCGACTACTTTATCCTTTCTCTACCTCTCCCCATTTGAGCCTACCATTGGACCAAAAAGAAAGAGAATTAACACTATAGTTAATAGAGTGAAACCTAAACTTCAACATAAATCCTTATTTATCACCAAAAAATATAGACCATGATTCAAGTCATATCAGTAGTGACAAAAATCAAAACGGGAATGCACAAAGCCATTTGTATAACCCAATGTTTTAAATAACGCACTATAGCAGTGCAGAGAGACCCTTTACCACTATAAGGGGCTGTTTTAGTAGAGCTAGCAGACCAAATAATAGGCTGAATGGTGGGTGCTACAGGGATGTTGTGTGTTGATTCCAAAAAAATCCCTCTGAACAGAGAAGTTAGGGCTTTATGAAGGGCTATTTTTGGAGTTTAAATGGTAAAGAAGATGATAATAATTTCTATCTAGTAAACTTGTATTTGACTGGTATTTACTTTCATGTTTTGTTTATTAATTTTGAGTAATTCTTATCATATTTTAGAATTTACATACATTGTATCTACACCATTATATAAAAAGGATATACCATTTGGTAATTTCCTTTGGTGTCTTCTTTTAATTGGACAATTTTACTTTTTAATAAAATATAATTTATTTATTTTATAACATAAATAATCGATTAACTTTTCTTTATTTCAAAATAACTAGATAACTTCTGTTTTTAAGAATAACAGCTATATAATTTTATAATACTATTTCCACAAAATTATATATATATACATATATTTTTTAAATTGTATTATTTATTTAATTAATTATTCATAAAAATAATAAAATTGTAAAATTGTTTATATTTTAATCTAATAAAAATGTGAATACACATGTGCTGCCTCACATTTGTTTTTGCTAGTATACTATAAAAAAAATTCAAAATTGTAGCTTTTGACTATTTTTGTATAAGATTTTTGGAGCTGGCTACTACACTTTGCTATCTGGGATTTAAAACATCAGCACTGGCCGTGCAAAAAAGAAAGTCACTAGACAATCGATATGGATGTTATAAAGTGCAATTTTGTGATTCAGACAATTCAATGTTTTTCAGCTCCAAAAACTACTGTGGATTTTATCTGAATTGCTCTATCTCAATGGAATTGCAAGAATCTTATCACAAATCATACAATTCTGATACTTCGATTTTTTAAAGCATGACATTTCTTTGCGCTTGTTATGTTGAAAGCTGGAAAAATGGAAATAAGATATTTTTTTTTACATTTTCTGGGTTAGAAATATAGAAGCATGAAGACACGAGTCTAATTTATGAGAGGAATAGGTGGTTTCCAAAAGGATACATTAATTTAAATCCCATTGGCCTATCTCTTTGGTCATTGTTCGCGTTTATGACAGAATGCAAGGTACTCATTTCCTTGTCCCCAGTCCACTCAACTATTAGAAAGAGTTTCAAGATGTTAAATTAAATTCTAACCAAAAACCAAAAAAAAAAATGGAATATTGAGTTTATGAATGCATGCAATTTAATCATCCCATTGCCACCAGTCCATTATACTATTAGAAAGAGTTTCAAGCATAGTAGTCTAAAATGTCACTTGAAGCTGAGAGGCTGAACATGGGAGGAAGTGGTTCGGGAAAGGAAAGTGAAAAAATGATAGGGTAAACAATTGTGGGTTATAGTTTAAAAGATAAACCTACACTGTTAATGAAATCCTGAGTAAAAACAACACTACTTTTGTTGCTGTAATTGTTCCCTTTAGGTTAAACATTAGTCGTGCCACACATTGCAAAACAGCAGTATCCTTTGCGATTTTGGATGTGACGGTAGCAACACCAATGTGCGATGCAGCCTTCCCTGTAGAGGGAGTGCCACTTCGCTCTGGACCGGTGTCAATACAAGAAAATCATTAAATAGAAATTAATTTTAGAAACCAAAATAATTAATCACTATATTGACTAAATTATAGACCAATTTATAAAGTAAAAAATAGTTTCTATTATTAATAAAAATTTATAAAGTAGTTTCTAGATTGGTATTTAACTATTAGCTACCAAGGTTTTAGCTTTATTAGTCTTCCAGAGACTAATTTAAAATCTAAAATATTAATAACTAAAACTTTGATAGCTAATTTAGATATCAATTTAGAAACCATTTTATAATATTTTATTAATAATAGAAATTACATTAGATATCAATAATTTTTTAGTATCTAATTTAATCAATATAGTAACTAATTATTTTTTGTCTCTAAATTTAGTTATTATTTAATAATTTTCTTGTAGTGTGTGACAGTGGCACTAATGCATGCTATTGATTATTATGGTTTGAAGATGTTAAATTAAATTCTAAAAATTATGTAGAAAAAATGGACTAGATTAACCTTTTTCAAATCAATTGAAAAATAACCTCAGTATTTGTCAAGTTTTTAATAGAATTCATCTTAAATACCAAACATGGAATGGAATTGGTGAAGTTGGTTACTGTATGTGAAAGGGAAGGGGAGAGATTAATGATGTATTGAGTTTGATTAAGATGTTAATTTAACCGTAGATTGGGTTTAATATATAACCATGCACTGGCATATTTTCTTGGGGTTTGGAAAGGGGTGGCTTGTACTTTTTAAATGTGTTCTAGGGTCAAGACCTTTTTGTGTATCAATATACTTGTTTTCCTTTTATTCTCCGTTAATATCTGGCCTCCTTTGGAAGTATGTTTTGTCTTCAATATCTGTTTAATGTATTTGAGCGAGTATTATCTAGTCTTCTATTGTGAAAGAAAAACTGAAGATATTCTTTGTTTGCTGAAAAATGTTATTATTGATTTGGTTGCATCCTAATATATCCCTTGTATTTTTTTCTTTTATTTTTGGTGTTCTCCATGGTTTTTAAGTTCAAATAATAAATAAAAATTAGAAAATGTTTAAAATAGGAGACACATATTTGAATCCCGAAGGCTTCTAATTTATTTTGCAATCTATATTCTTAATTGATATTTTTTTGAAAAATGAATGTTATAGCACTAATTGCAGTAAAATATAGATATGGGTTTGGAAAAAACTTGTGTCTGCCATATATTTTTGGCTGAGGGGAGATGAGTGGGTTGAGTTATTCGAAAAAGGATCCTGTCTTTGCTCCGTCCGAGGGAGAGATGTCTGGGACCTTTGTGTGTGCCTTTGGGCTTCGATGGTATTTTCTTTTGCTTTTAATAAAAAAATATTTATTAGCCATTTTTGAGTCAGTGGGCTTTTATTTTGGCATCCATGAATTTTTCAGAATACCTTCTTAAATCATCCATGGTTAATGTGAAGTTTGTATGTGTTGTGTTTTTTGCACTATTTGTCATCATAGTAATGAATCATAAAATCTTTAGTACTGAATTTTTATGTATTCAAGTTATGTGAATATTTTCTACTTTTTATCTTAGCCTTTTTATGATCTCTGAATTTTATGGACAGTGTTGTGGCATTTCAGTTTTCTATTCCTGCAATTACTGCAATTTCTCTTAAACTACTTGTTTTCTCCTACTTTCTTAGTAATATTTAGAATACTATTATTTTTATTTTGTTTTTAATACATCTGCGGGAGATCCTACATTGACTAGAGATAATGACATTTCATAATATATAAGTGGGTGCAAATCTCATTTTATAAGCCGGTTTTATAAGGTTGAGTTAGACTTAAAGTTTACTTCTTAATATGGTATCAGAGCTATTTAGAGCCAATCTTAGCAAGAGTTTGTTGGACTTAACATGTCATTTGCTATTGAACTGTTATCGGATCATCGATAATATATAATCCCACGCATGAGCACTCAAACATTAAATCCCTATCAATTCCATCTACTGAAATTCTTTTAACATAAAAAGCTCTTATGATAGATATGACACCATTTCACCTCAAAAAGCTGCACTTTTTTTTGTTAAAAAATTATATTGAATAAAGGACGTAGAGATGAAAACATTTGGGAATTTGAAGTTTGAGATTAAAATGGTAAAATTAACCCTTAAGGAGGATGTTGCTTATGAAGCTTGGACATGCCTCTTAAATGGTATGTCATTTGTCCGACAGGTATTGGACATTGATACGCATACGACAATCGTACAATACATATTGGTGAAGTGTCCAATTCAAAAAACATTTTTTTGGGTTTCTAATCATTGTAAAAAAAGAACAAATACAATTATTTTTTAAAAACTCATAACTTATTGTATAAGTTTCTATTATGATCATAGAAATAAAGAACAAACTCTATATATAATTCGGAATATTTAATTATATATGTATAATTGGTAATGTTTTTATTTAATCTCTTATCTTATTTTCATATAATGTGAAATTTGTCAAAATTGTTTTTTCTTTAAATGAATTTTAACTTAAGTGTCTTTTAATGTTGATCTTCTGTCACATAATTCATAATGATGTAATATATAAATTTGTGTCGTGTCTAGTGTTTGACTTTGCTACATATTGTTTGACTTTTTAAGGATGAGGATATTTACTGTGTAGCAGATGTAATCTAAATTCTATTGGTTCAAATTTTTACATATATTGAACTGTTACTTTCTTGTAGACATTACTGTTATTTACACTTGATTCTCACGTTCTCTAATTTGATTCCATTCAGTCCTGGTGGGCATCAGTTTGAGTCTTGCAAAGAAGCTTCTGCATACTTGCTTTCTGTTTCTGGTGTTCAAGATAAGGGCCATTTAAAATCTAGTTATACTGATGATGGTGCTCAGCAATTGTCTAGTAGTATGAACATGGCATCTGAAAATGTAAGCTAATATATTAACGTTTCATTTGTTTGCCTTTTCAATTCCAATAATGAAAAGAACTGCCTAATTTTTTTTAACATGCACAGAGTGTTGGTCATGTCCCTACTGGAGATGCGAAGACTGATGCCAATGCACATTATTTGACTTTAGCTGGTGCATCTATTCACTCTGGTCATGAGAAGCAGCCCCCAATATCATCATCATTTGGGAGTGAAAATATCAATAGTGATCTGGCTTTGGGTTGTAAATTAGGAGATGCTAGTGAAGACTTTAGAGGCTTTGACCATCAGTCGGAAGATAAAAAACTGTTGGAGGCTGATAAGAATGATGGAAATTCAGTTCAGGGATGTTCTCGCGTGAATGATAGAGTTTGTAATGTAGGTAGTGAGAAGTTGGTTGGTGCTATTGAGTCTACTGATGCTGCATGCAATCTTTATATTCCTTTAGTTTTCTCAACTCCTTTCTCCAATAATAATAGTGACAATGGTCAAATTTCAGAGGATATAAATGCTGCCACATGCATAAAAGGGGCCATTAGTAATTTTCCTAGTCAGGATAGAAATACTGGATGCCCTGAAACTGTTCCCTGTGGAGTTGACAACAATGGGCTTGGGCTTTCTGTGAAATTAGTAGAAGAGAACACTCATAAAATAAGTTTTGATAGCAGCATACTGGCTCCAAATGCTGAGGGGAAAATATTTGCTGGTAAAAATTTAGGGGATAGACATCTTGTCAGTTCACAGGAGGATATGGAGATTAGAGATGAAAAGGCCATTAATGATGACAAACAACTAAATTTGTGTAGCACAGACCAGGCTGAATTTAAAGACGTTTTTACTGATGTTGAACTGCAGAGTAGTTCTGAGGGTTGCTCACTTGTCTCATCTCATTGTGAACTTAAACATACATCTCTAAGTAATATTGTCAGGACACAGACTTCTGAGTTGAAGGACTCTGCTGAGGAAAATATTTTTGACAGTGATCTATTTAGCTCATCTATTGATGAAAGAACATGTGTTCACACTGGTTACATCAGTAATGTTTCTTTTAGCTCTTGCCCACAAGATGCATCTGAGTTTGGTGGATTTGATTTTGCTTCTGATCTTAAGTTAACTAAGGATGTTAGTGCGACTAATCATATTCTTTCTAATGAGGATGCTGTGACGAGATGTTTACAGGAAAGGAGTTCCTTGAATGACCAAAATAGCATGATGGACAATCTGTTGCACAGAAGTTCTCAAAGTAACTTATTTGCTCTAACTGCTAATCAGCACCCTTCTGCTTTTCATGATAATGTGAATGATATCTGTGATGGAACCTTTGATGCACTAAAAGCTGTTGATGCTGGATACATGGAGCCTCAGTTGGGCATTGTTTCTTGCAGCAATATTGCTGTAGATGCATATACTACTGCAAGCATTATGCAGGGAAACTCACAAGGATGTGTATCTGTTCCTCTTGGTGGAAGTATATTAAACTTTGAGAAGAGAAGTGATGATGGTGTTAATAAATCAAATAAGTCTTGCTTATCAGAAAAGGCTCAGAATGAAGTTGAAATATTCCAAACTGACACTATGGGTCTTCCCAAATTTCTTTAGCAGTTAGATAGATTCAGATGCAGATGTGGTGACACATGCATGCAGTGCAGGAAACATTTTCTTTAATAAAACTTGTATGATAGATTTGCTGAGTGTGCTGGTAACCACAAGACTCTGCTAGTGTATATATTTTCGATTTCCCATTGAAGATGATAAGCTAGAACAGGTAATGATTATATTTACATCATAATTATTCTCTGCTGAAGTTATTTCTCCATTTGTGCCTCTCTAGTCAAAGTGATTTTGGAATTCATGATGAAATTAGACAATGGAAGATGTTTAATTTTAATCCTAATTCAGAATTATTAGGAATAAATACTTAAGACGTGGATGGATTTTCTATATTTAAAGAGAAACTATTGTTTAAGTTTGTTTTCTGAGTACCCTTGTGCTCTGAGGTACTGCCAAAACATCTTTTTCCTTATGTCACCGATGATGTCATTGGGTATAGAGAAAATGCGTAATGATGAAGCAGGTTAAACCACTAATCAATGGTTTTGAGGTTTAGGGCCCTCTGCATTAAGAACATTGAAATGCCATGCTCTAGCCAATTACAAGAATGAATATCAATCATAAATAACTATAATTATACTTGTATTAATGATGGTACTTTTTGTTGCTTTTAGGTTTATGTGTAATTTTGTAACTTTGATCAGTTTCTTGCATCTTTTTCATTGTGAGAATAGAATAGTGAAAAAAGTTAAGCAAAGACTGGATTTTACCACCACCTTGTTTCAATGTCAATGGGAGTAACATGTTAAAAGATCTAGCATTGAAAACGGCTCTGCAAAATTCGTACTTTATATTGGTATATATTAGCTCAATTTTAAGAGATTTGTTTAAGAAACGTAAAGTGACTTATCTGTTGTCTGTACTGTATATTTTTCTTGTTCTCTGGCATGCTTTTACCTTTTCAGCTGATGACTTTCTAAGATTCTGATTTTGCTTTTTTTTTTGGAACAAAACAGATAATTGCTTGAAGACAGCATTATTTTGTGGATAGATTCAGCTGGTCGTGCCGTGGGTTCTCCAATCCAGAGGTTATTTTGCAGCTCTGGTGTGATGCTTTGCTTGCTTCTTGCCAGAGCTCAGAAACCATTTTTATTTTGCAAGGAACAAATTTACTTTAGGTCGATTTTAGCTCAACATTTTTTTAACATCTGGTATACTGAAATCGAATTTTAGGTAGGTCCTTCAAATGAGGGAACTAGTTTTCTCCTTAATTTTTTGAAAGAGAAATACCAAAATTATGTGGTGATTTTCGTCTTTCATGCGTGGATCGCTCTTTGCATAACCATTATTGCTCCTGTTATGTCCAACAGATACTTCCTAGTTTATTTTTTCTTTCTCGTGCTGTCTCACGTGTTTTTTTCTAGATTTTCCGTGCTATTGCACCCTGGTTAGTACATCCCTGCTCTTATAAGGAGGACTTTTCCCTTGATTTTTTACATGATCGGCCGGGTGTCCTTGTTTCGAGCATCAATTATAAAATGAGGCTTGCTAAACTATATTTTGGTTGCATGGTCCATGGGCAGGTGAGTTTATATCCGTTAGATATACATAACATTATTGATGGATGCTTAATAACGCTCGACCTGAATAATTGGTAGCATCATTAATTACTAATCATTGTAAACGAGACCCGAAATAAATGGGAAAATTTGGATTGGTTTTCTTGCATAATTGGAATTAGACTGAGAAACTCTAAAGCTGCTTGCCACAGCTTTTGGGCACAATCTTGTCCATGTCAATGTGCGGTCCTTGACAGTTTATAGATTTGATTACGTATCCATGATCAAGTTCTTCAACATCATACACGTGCCAAGCACAGAATAAACGTCGTGAATGTCCGTTTTGGGATTCAGTTTTTTTCACGCTTTTCATTCAATGGAGAGATCTGGTCAATTTGTAACAAGGTGCTTTTGGAATACATCATTGTGTAGGGTTTACAGTAGTTATGTCAATCATAGAATGCACTCACGCCAAAACCTTGGGCAAGAATTGACGTGTTCATTAGATTGGGGGCTTGGAGTATAGTGGAAGATTTCAATTCATTTCTCTATGACCATGTGAGATTAACGAGTATCCTTCAGTGAGAGGGATGGAAGATTTTCAAGCAGTTTTTTTTATGGATGGTGATTTTCTAGGTGTTGCTGCTGCATATACGTGGCACAGACGCAACATTTTCCAGAGGTTAGACATACTTCTCTTAAAATGAAATTGAGATTGCTTTTTCTCAAGCCATTCGCTCCCTTTTAAAATGGATTATTTCCACTTTTAGTTTAGTTTGTTAGAGAGAAATCTCTTAACAGATAGTTTAGATTTTTAGTGGCTTCCTTCACTCAATGAACTTTCTCAGATTTCTTCTGAACCTCTTAGAACAACTCTAAGTGGAATAATAATCTCTTACTAGCTTAAGGCCTAGAATAAGGAGGTTTAGTAAATACATTCTAAAGGAAGAGAATACCTGTAGTTTTCTATTTTAATTTTCTAAACCTAGATGATAATACTCGTAGAATCACCATTTCGTATGGCCTACTTCACTCCCGATGGATGTCTACCACAACCATTACTTATGGTCACAAGCCACACTAAACGCTCCCCAGAGTCATCCCAACAAACATTTATATTGTCCTCGACAACAACCACAACCATCACCGCCACCCCGACAGTCACCGCTGCCGCCATCAGCATCAATAGAGTGGCCACCACAACAGTCGGTGTCACAAGTAATTCCCATACCACCCTTTCCGGTCCCCTACCACCTTTTCCGGTCCCATACCACTTTATGAGTCGCCATAGTCGTGGTGGCAAGCAGAACCAACTTTCCCTATGCAATCCCATGGATTCCCCCCCTGTGAAGATCGTTCAGCACCTATGTTGCACGAGATTCTTCTACACCTTTAATCTCCAAAATGTAAGACACTAACAATATGCCTCCATTCTCCAAAACTTCTGAATCCATGACATAATAATAATCGAAACTCCATTTTCTATCCACGTCAAGTAGGGTCCATTCATCCATGTTGTTTTCCTGGCGCAACAACAACCACTCTCCAAGACTCCCCAATATATCATCAATTTTTTAAGACCTTACAAACTCCAATGTAAATCGGTGGATAATGATAGAAGGGATGTAAAGAGAGTGTAAAAGAAGGAAATTTTAGGTATTGTAGCTTATAGGAATCCCTTTACTTGTAGCTTAGTGGTTAATAGGCAAAGCAGGGATAACATAAATATTTGTCCAAGATTTCATTCATTTATGGGCTTCGAGAAATTGGAGAAAGCCTTAAGCTCAAATTTTGTTACATTGTCCCGTAAGGTTGTAAAAATGGTTTCATACTATTTTTCTTCTTCTAAAGTCATAGTTCAATAGACGGTGAAGTGTTGGATGAGTTTAATTTGTCATGCTTATCTCATTTTATATAGTTGACTTTTGATCATAGATTTTGGCTCCCTATCCAATTGTCTAAAATATCTCATAAATTCACTTATTAAAAAAATTCACTTATTCAAATGTTATTAAGAAATAAACTTTAAATCTAATTCAATCTTATAAAATCGACTTATAACGTGATGTTTACACTCACTTATATAAACTATATTATGGATGATCCAATAGAGATTCGATATTGGGTAACTTGATAAGTTAAACAAAGTCGTTCCGATAAATTCTAAATGATTTTGATATTATATTAAGAAGTTAACTTTAACCTTACAAAATCATAGGTTTGCATCCACTTATATACTATTAAATGTTCTGATATCTAATTAATGTAAGATTTGTTTGTAAAAAAACATTTTCCCTTACAATTATACTTTTTTTTTCTATTTTTTTAAGTAAAAATTATACTACTAGTTTTGCTTGAGTTTCTCTCATTCCATAGAAATTCATCCATAAAAATCAAAAAGTTAAATAAAATTATGAGTAAAATTATAATTCGTAAATATAATCAAATTATATTATATTGATTATGTTTTTAGTATAATTAATTATTGTTAATATTTTATTGATAATTATGATTTTTATTGTAAAAAAATATTAAAATCATAAATAAATAAAATAACTCGTTTTAAATTTTGATATTTTGTAAATTAATTTATTTTAATATACTTTTATTTTGAAATACCTTTTTCTATATATATTATATGTATTTTAAATATTTTTTTTAAATTTTAATTAGTTTTATAAAATCATTTTTTGAGTCACTCGTTGACTTAGCATGTTCGAATGATATATTTTATAACCGAAGTCTAATTTAATTTCTCTATTCACTCTAGTTAAATGTTCTATGTGAGCATGGACAACTATAACATTTATAATAATATTAAATCGTATTTATTCCTAGGAAGTGATATTTACGTCGTTAATATACTTAAATTACCTTAAAGGTTTAAAGGTACTTAAGGATTTGATATTATCTTTCTTATTGTTGATAAAACATAACTACAATATTATCTTATTACTTAATTGAATGTATCTGATAAGTTATGTACTTAATGTCCTATTGATTAGAAATTTCTACTTAATTGAATGTATCTGATAAGTTATGTACTTAATGTCCTATTGATTAGAAATTGAATGTACTAAATATAATGAATATACTAAATTACTGAATAAGTGATTCTAACCATTATTTTTCTTAAAATCTAATGTTTCTAATGAGTAACTCATTTTAACCATTAAATTTTAAAGAATGAATGGTGAGATATTAGTTGTCTAGTTATTTAATTAATTATTTATATTGTTTTTATACGAGAATGGAAAAAATATCAACTATTAAATATTATTATCAATAGATAAAATGAAAACCACAAAAATCAAGAAAGAGAACGCTTTATAAGTAAACCATTATCATTGTTATCTAAATAAATATACATGTAATAATAAATAAATGTTAGCATGTTAAGAAAATTAATAAATAAAAATTATATTGAAATTTTATATATTATTATTTTTAAATATTAATTGGTAGTTTGTTCAATTTTAATAGATGTCTGTGAATCGTAACCAAAAAAATGTTATCGTGTTTTGAACCCACCACGTGCTTCATATTTATATATCGAATAAAATTTTCTGTGTTGAAAGATAACTATTAATCTAAGAAGATAAAACTAAATCCTGCATAATTGAGATTATTAAGAAAAAAGGTAAAATTGACTTGTTTAAAATTATGATGCATTTTATTATAAGGGTTGATCATAAAATTAACAATGATAGTTAATTTTTGAAATTTGTTAAATATATATGATTTAAAATAGTTAAGAATGGATTTGATATTGTAAAATGCATTGTAGTTATAGTGAAGGGATGAAGTGGAAAAATTGAGGAAGAGTTAAAGTAGAAATATGAATGAAAGAAAGGGAAGTGGTTGTAGCGTGGAAGGGAAAGGCGATGAAGGGAAGAAGAAGAGTTAGGGTTGTATCAACTGATTCTGATTCTGATTCTGATTCAGCTTTGAGTGTGTGAAAAGGTTAATGGTAATGCCATTTCCATTGCCACCACCATCACCGATCACTCTCATCTCTCTCCCTAATTAAAACAAAATAACAAAATTAAAATAAAGAAAAAAGTGTCCACTAAGGTTGAGGCACGTCACCCATCTCTCCCTTCCCCTCGCTCATCTCAAATCCATGCTTCAGAATTAGGGTTTCCATTTGGATTTGGTTCTTCTGCTCTGTTCTGTTCTGTTCTGCTCTGCTCTTCTCTGTTCTGCTCACTCCCTGCAAGGGAAACGGGGAAAGGGAAAGGGATAAGGATGAGGGTTTGGGGATCGGAGATCGTCTTCGCCATGTTGCTCTGTGGGACCCTCACTTCCACAGCTCAACCACATCCCCATAACCATCATCGTCATAGGGTTTCTCCCACCACCTCCACCACACTCTGTCCCGTTCACTCCCTTCTCGATTTCGTCTTAGGGTTTCCAGATTCCATCTGCCCTCTTCCCGATTCTCTTGGATCCGTTGCCGTAACCGAGGTAATTCTTCCTCTTTCCCTTTCCTTCTCTTCTAATGTATTATTCTATTTTTCCAATTACAGTTTTTCTCTCTAATTATTGAAGCTTTGCATTGCTTATGTACAGGGAGATGAGGTTTCTTTGCAGAAGGCGCTGAATATGGTTCACAAGAATAATCATGAGTATGTGGCTGTACTCTTCTATGCGTCGTGGTGCCCTTTCTCGCGTGTGTTTAGACCGGTGTTCTCCGCCCTTTCTGCACTGCACCCTTCCATTCCTCATTTTGCTATTGAAGAATCCTCGGTTAGGCCGAGGTTTGTGTAATGCGTTTTTGGTTTCAATTTTTTTTTTCTTTTGTTTGATATTCTTTCAATTGAGTGACTATGCGATTCTTGCAGCATACTGTCCAAATATGGTGTCCACGGTTTCCCTACACTGTTCATTTTGAATTCTACCATGCGGGTTCGGTATCATGGGTCTCGGACACTTGCTTCTCTCATTGGTTTCTACAATGATGTTACGGGTGAGGCACACTGTTCTTTGATCACTCCTTATCCATGCATTGGAATTTGTGTGCTGTCTTCTAATGTACATGCAACTTTTAGTTAAATCATTCAATTCACAATGGACTTTTAATTAAATTTGATCATACTGATTAATCAGTATATAAAGCTTCCAAAACCTACCCCCAAGCATAAACATGATTACAATAAAATCTGATTTCCGAACATGATCCCATGGAAAATTGCACATTTATTTGACACAAAATAAGATAGGTTGTATTCAATTAGTTGAATCATCTAGATTGTTTGGCTTTGGTTTTAAGATTAAATTTTAATATTTAATCATTGGCATTCTTTGGCTGTGGCTTATTTTCCAGTACTGCATTAAAAGAATTTGTAAAAAAGTTTCACATGAATGGGGGAAGCCTTTGTGGCTTGAGGGTGTGGGGGCATAAAAGGTCAACAGGCCATAAAAGAATCCGTAAGCACCTTAAAATACAAGGGAATTTTAAATCCTATGTGGCCATTCCCAGAAACCACAGTAAAATTTGATTGTTGACAGACTTTGGCCATGCCTTATTTAGTCCTTTAATACAATCCAGTGATTACTGTGTATTTCACTTGAAGGGAAACTGTTGCATTGCAGCTTGGGAGTGTAGGGGCATGAAAGCCCACTTGCTTATATACTGAATGGAGTATTCCAAAATTAGGAGTTTTAAATGTGCTCAAGCCCGTAGGCCATGGTGTACCCTGGTTCAAACTTGGATTTTCTTGCTCAAAGTACAATAAGTTAGAAATTATAAACACTAAAAAATGCATCATGATGCTGCTCTCAATCAACCATAGTGATTCTTAGATTGAAGAAGCATGATTAAGTGGTGGTTGTGGCGCTTGAGGTTTGATAAGGTGTTACTTGTATTTAGCAAGGAAGATGGTAT
>Ga0123342_1000270_pt1 | contig 75996 bp, 42 predicted proteins | sample Turbeawhitnodule_FD_89960 | JGI IMG/M metagenome (GOLD analysis project Ga0123342, IMG submission 89960) | Root nodule microbial communities of legume samples collected from Mexico - Turtle bean Mexico white nodule | ecosystem: Host-associated > Plants > Roots > Nodule | place: Mexico: Nepantla... | reverse complement strand
GTTTCGACAAAACAACAGGTTGTTTTTCACTTAGTTTGAAAAACACTTTAAACTTAAAAGATTTGAAAACACTTAAGCTTTAGATTCAACAAAGAGTGGATTACAAATATAATCTACCCTAGATCTTATTCTAAAGCACACCAGCAACATCAAGCACCTCCAACCTTCCATCAAATGCTTAGGATTTGGATTCTTCAAAGCTTGAACACACTTGATTCAATAGATCCAAGTCAATCAGGGCCAGAGTCGAGCCATGCACTCTAGGCCCATGTCAAGTTGAGGCGGCCTTAGCCCATGTTGGGCCGAGATGGTCCTGGTCAATGTCGGGCCATGTCGATCTTGGCCGTTGTCGGGCAAAGTCAGTCCTAGTCGATGTTAAGTTGAGTCTGTCTAAGTTGATGTCAAGCAGATTCAGCCCATGTCGATGTCAATCAGAGTCGGCCGGGCCGAATCGACCCAGGCAGATGTCGAGTTGAGTCGGTAATGTGAGTTGATTTTATGATTGTTCATTTGATTAGTGACACTTTACTTAGATTTAGATTTTAAGACAATTAAAGGTGAAAAGCCTAAGGAAAATTCACACTGGACATTAACTTAACAAGTGTTAAGTAGATGTGAAAGTTCATTTCCATAAGGCCAAAGAAAAAACACAATTAATGGTGAAGATGAATGACAAATATAGGTGCGAAATTTAAGCAAACACAAGGTGAGCAAATATAAAGACCGAATTGAAAATACAAGAACAAGACATATTTTGGAATTGAAAATAGGGATGGAAATGGAATGGAAAAAAATGAGTGAAAGGAAACTTAGGAGTGGTGGAATTGTGAATGAGCACGCCACTTGAATGGTGAATTGAATCCAAGATAAGTGTAGATGTCGCCACTTAAGAGCTCATAACACTCAAAGATAAGACCAATGGTTTAGAGAGACAATGCTCACAAACTCTAACACAATTTGTGTATAGTAACTTTATTCTTCATTTAACATGTGAATACATGAGGTAGACCTCCCTATTTATAGATTTAGGAGCCTTGAAAAATAAGAAAAGAGGGTAGAATGGGAAAAGGGAAAAAAGTGGGCAGTCATAGGGTTTGACTAAGTGAATCCCGTATTCTAGGCTTATCCTTCTAGAAACTAGGTCAAAATGCCTTCAAGTGGGCTAGGAACAAGCTAGAATGCTATCTACACCCCCTACTATGTTAAAGACACTTTATTCTAACTTATTTCTACTATTTGACCCTCTCATGTGAGCCCAATTTATTTACAACATTTTTCTAAATATTTAATAAGACTAGTACGAAGAATTTCAAGTGCTTTGGACGTTGTCCATTCCTCCTATTAACGAGGTATTCCTTTGATTGTTGAGATGACCCTTCAAAGTTGGCATCCTTGGTCATCTTCTTGTGGATTTGGGTTGTATTAGTCAGTCCGGGTCCATGTCGAGTCGAGTCGGTCCGAGGCCATGTCGAACCCATGTCAAGCCGAGTCGGTCAGGGCGATGTCGAGTCGAGTTGGTCCGGGCCCTCGACTCGGACCCATGTCGAATTGAGTTGGCCCGAGTCGATGCCGAGTCGAGTTGGTCTGGGCCTATGTTGGGTCGAGTCGGCCTGGGCCCATGTCGGGTCGAGTCGGCCTGGGCCCATGTCGAGCCGAGTCGGCCCTAGCCGATGTCGAGCCCCGAGTCAATGTCTAGCCGAGTTGGTACAGACCCATGTCGAATCAAGTCGACCCTAATACATGTCGAGGCGAGTTGGCATAGGCCGATGTCGAGCCGAGTCGACCTTGACCCATGTCGATTTGAGTCGGTTGTGGCTGATGTCGAGCCGAGTCGGTCATGGCCGATGTCGACCCAAATCGACCCAGACCGATGTTGAGCCGAGTCGGCCCAGGTCCATGTAGAGCCGAGTCAGTTCAGGGTCGTGTCGAATTGAGTCGGCTTAAACCCAAGTCGACCTGATTCAGCTCGGGTCCAGGTCTAGCCGAGTAAGTCTGGGTATAGATCTAACTGAGTCGATCCATGTTCAAATCAAAATGAATTTAATATAATTGACAAAGTGGATATAATCAACTTTAAATAAATTGAAAAAAATTTAAATAAATTTGATCTAGTTAAAATACATATCAATTCACTATATATTATTTGGATTTGAATTATATCTTAAATCCAATTCATGACTGGGAGTTGAAACCAGAGTTACAAAAGATTATGTTAGACATTTTATAACAAATGAAGTAAAGAAAATTGAATTCATGAAATTTTTTTTTTAACTTTGACACGTTAAGTAAATATGTTGTAACATACTTGTGTAAGATTATGCGGTCAGACACTACAAAAGAAAAACAAGGAAGGAAGAAGTTGGTAAATTTTTACTTGAAAATGAAGTTGATAGATAGGTGTAATCTTTATACTACATTTTAAAAAACTTATAAATATTTATGAAAAATGTTTTTGTTTATCTATAAGAAGATTTTACAAAGAAAATATTTATATGAAAATATCTTGAAAAACACGTTTATGCTTTGTTTACACAGATAGTAGATGTGAAAAGAAAGTGTCAGAAAAATAAAATTATTTAGATTAAGATAAATAAAAAAAAAAGTAAAATAAAAAATTAATAAAAATTTGTGTGTGATTTGATAAATATAATAAATTTTTAAAATTATAAAATAATGTAATAACTAAATTATTTATATTATTATAAATTAATTTTAACTAAATATCTGATAATTAATTAATAATTTTAATTTTACTATTATTTAATTTATTTATTTTTATCATCATTAATTAATATTTATATTTTTTTATTTTTTAATTATAGTTATTAATTCATAATTTATTATTAATATTTTATTTTAATTATCATTTTATATATTTATTAATATTTTAATAGTTATTATTATTTATATTGTATTATATAATTAATTATACTTATTTTATTATAATAAAATTATAAATATGAATGGATTAATAATATAAAAATATTTTATATATTTAATATATATATATATATATATATATATATATATATTTTAACCGTGATCCTATCCAAATCTTGGTATACTTGCGAAGGAAGAAGTTTGAAATTTTTTGCCTGGTTCAAACGAATCATTAAAGTTTTTCATAAATAATCTTGTAAAAAGCCGGAATGTCAGGCATACGAAATTAGGTAATGGTGTTAGACCTTATACTTTTCTCTAAGATGGAACTAAACCTTATTAAACCTAATAAGTTATGTCTTGTATAAAAAAATTGATAAAAAACTATATATATATATATATATATTTTGTTGCATAAAAAATATTTAATACGTATTAAAAATGATAAAAAAGAGTGAGTTAAACATCACATAAAATATTAATAACTAATATTTTAGAATTATAAATTAGTAATTTTTTTTTCTTATGTATTTGATTGTTATATCGGTATCGTTATTATGACTAGAATCGAGTTAAAAACAGTTTATAAAATTATAACGAATATGACTTTAACAAATTTAAACTATTTAAAAAATAAAATAAAATATACTTAAAATTTGAAATTTGGAATTCTCTACATGTAAATGAATCAAAAGAGTGTAACTTTTAGGCTAATTAGTATTATTTTACTAAAATATGACTATAATCTCTTTAAAATTAACGAGTTTTAGTTTTGTTTCTTACAAGTTTCTTTATCTCATGTTATAAAAATTGAAACAAATGTTTTTATTTTTCATGAAATTTGAAACCACTCTTTTTAATTCTAACAAAGTGTGAATTTTTTGTTTTAGTTTTTAGAAAGTATTTTTTTATCCCTTCACAATTATAAATCCTAGTTTTAGTCCCAAATATTTATTGTAATTTAAATAATATGATTTAGTTTACAAATTTTTTTTTTTCGAGGTCACTACATCATCACCACTTAACTTAAAAAAAAAACTTAAATAATGCCATATAATATTAGAATAAAAATAATCATTTTTTGAATTTTTGAGATAAAGTATAAATATTTTTTTACGAATCAAAATAAAAAATTCTTCATGAAATTTAAAACATATTTAAGAATTAAGACAATTATTATAAAAGTTAATAAATTTATAGTGGTAATTAGACAATAAAACAACATATTTTGGCAAAAGACACTTCTATCCTTTGTTCCACGAATCCCTGAGACTTGTAGGTTGAAGACTGGTAGGTTAACAAGAGAAAATTTGGTACTCTTGTGGTCCGTTAAAATATTTTTGAGCGCCGAGTAATGGTTTTAAAAGGAAATGTGGCACCAAAATAAAAACGTCTCAAATGATGAAATGACCATAGTACCCTGCCACATGACCGGCTTCAGGCACAAGCAACGTGATTCCAAAGCACGAGAATCGAAAACAATTCATTTTTTATTTTATTTTATACAAGAAATTTTCTTATTGGACAATCGCAGCAACCTGAGTCGCATAATTATTAACTTTTCAGCAATATTTGCTTTCTTTCTTCTTCCTCCTTGCGTAGCACGATTTTGGCTAAAAATCGTTTGTTATTTATTTATTTATTTATCCTATAATAATAATTTTTATTTATTATTATCTTGGTGGCTTGTTATTTTAGAAAATTCATGATCAACGGAGCTCTCAATTCTGTGTGTTTTGTAAGAGCATCTTATCTGCAAAAAATTGGGACGAACTGAAACTGTGCAGCGAAGAGAAGAGAAGCGTGAAACCAACATTTCCGTTTTCTTGAGTTGGCGGTAGTTTGCGGCGAGTTTTTCCCATAGCGCCGGAAAGTACTCGCGATTCGGGAAAAACTCATTTCACGAAAAAACGATCGAATATCGTACCAGCTGTTTGATTGATTTGAATCTCGATGTGATCGCCGTGTTTGACCCCGAATTCAATGGAAAAGTTTCTCGCCGGCTTCGTGCTGCCTTCACTGCTTCTGTCAGGTACCGTTATTTGCAATTTGTGTTTTCTCAAGGAAGTGAGAGTGAGCTCCTTAGTTGGATTGAATTTAGTTTTGGTCGCTAAAACTTGTAATATATTATATACGAAGTTGGCAGCATAGGTTGTTCGTCATTACTGATTGATTTGATTTTATACAGTTATTGTTTTTAACCTAGTGAAGTTCGCGTCGTCATAAAATCTATAATATTGCACTTGGAAGATTCTGGACTAACTAGATTAGAAGCACTGTGAATTCGTTAATCACTAGATGCTGTTACAGTGAATAATTTATTATTAATTTTGAAGTGAGAGTGAGTAGACACTAGCGATTGGGCAGTATCCACATATATATTTTATATTTTTATTTCTTAGTCTCAAGATTTAGAAGGAAGATTATTACTACTCTCGGTAAACAATTAAAGGAAGAATATTTATTTTTTAAATGTTGTTTTCAATTACCTTTTTATGTTAGGTTTCTTTATGTAAAGTAGACACATGTATGGGATATGTACTCCGCTATTGAAGCATGTGCTGATTATTGTCTGCTCTTCTTGCCTGCAGCTGCTTTAATCAACTGGAGTTTGATCTCTCTTGTTGATTTGGTTGCCTTTCTTCTCATTCTGTACAATGTATCACAATTAGGTAAGCTGCTTAGTTCTTTCTGTTTGGTTTCCAAGTTATTGTTTCTTTTAAAGTATTTAACTATAATTTTAATATTTTACCACAATTTGTAAATGACGACCTTACCATGAGAACTCTACGTTGAAGAGAACTATTCTCTCTTCCCCTTCTCTTTTATTACTGGTTAGTTGACAGATTCTGTTTGTCATTTGCAGATTAACAATGAATTTGTCTCTCCTAGTAATTTTTTTAATACTTATAATTGTTATTTGTTAGGCTAGCCCGCACAGATTATCTTCAGACTGAGTTCCTCCCAACATTTTTTTCCAATATTCAGTAAGAAATATAGTCATTTTTATGATTTTCAAGGATTTATGAATAGGAACCAAAGAAAAGAAAAAAAATAAGGAACAGATTGACAATCAATGATGTAATTGTGTCAATCTATTCAATCACACCCCTTTAATTTTTTTTATTGAAACAGAATTCATTGAGTGAGTTGGAGTTGCTTCTATTTGAAAGTTGACTTGGTAGATCTCCTTTTGAAAGTTTATGTTTATTAGGTGCTATTGGTCCTTGTGATAGCAAGTGCACAGAATTATTCATATGGGTTGATGATTGTTGAAGCTGCCTATTGGTATCTGGATACCAAGGTTTACTAATTCGTGTTGTATTTAATTACTACCATTTCTGTTTTCTTGCTGTAGGATTTCATTTCCGCAGGAGGATTTTGTTACTGTGGCCAATTGTTATCTTTTCTGTAGTTGCAATACTTTCTTTAGTGACTTATTTGGTAATATGGGCTGCTCAGCCAATGTCACAGAGTGTGCCACAAGCTTGGTGGGCAAAGTTGATTGGGTTTATGATGTGAGATTATTGTATTTCTCATTTATTCCTGATTTCCCCTTTTATAAGCATACTGATTTGTTAATTCTGGGGTGTGCTCTTGCAGAGTTCAGTCATGGAAATCTCCCTATGTAATTTATTTCTTGGTTATACAACTGCTAGCTCTTCTTGTTGCGTTGGTTGATATATACGGGAAGAGACATTTTCTGAAAACATGGCAAGATTGGTGTTGGGGTCATTTCTTATCAATTATAGAACATATAGGTTTGTAAGTAGTTTCTTTCATCCTTTTGTTTCTTTGTTCTCTTGTATTATGATTGCCATGTATGAGATGTGAACACACAATATGAAATGTCCAGTGTTGGCATATGGATGTCATCTCGTGCTGATGCAAATAAATGTGCATTCTTCTTTGAGTTATTTTTTGTGGCAAACAACGTTTTTCTTGGTTGATTGACGTAAAGGTGCTAATTATTTGAAGTATGCTTTACATTCTAATGGATGATATGCTCATCTCTTCTAAGTCAATGCTTTGCATGATAGGCCCTGAAAGTTTATATGACATGATTATGCTTATTTAGTTTTTTTACTTCTCCCATTTCATTAGATTTGGGTAATGGATCCCATTTTAATATTTGGAAGGTTCTTTGGATACTAATATTCGTCTTTCTCATGCATTTTCTAGACTTTTCATATCTCTTCGTTGTCCAATACCCCTGTTATTAAGTTTTATTCTTTATCCCACTCAACTGTATTGTGGATTTTTCACTTTAGAATTCAAATGATAGGGGATTCTTTGAACATCGGGCTCTATTAATCTCTCTTCTAATTCAAATAAGAGATTTGGTCCCTAGACATCGGGGGTTCACTTTCTTCCAAATCCTGCTTCCAATTCTCCCATTGATGTTTCCTTCCACTTTATAAGTGTATTTGATGCTCATTCCAACTTTAAATCCTTTGTTTGGAGGGTTGTTGTTAATGATGTGCCAATTGGGTTCTGAATCTTGTTCTCATTTGTTCTTGCATTGCCCGCCAGCTTCTAATATATCAGGATTAACTTGTTTGGTGTTTTTGATGAACATTTGGTTTGTCCATGGAGAGAAAAAAATAGTGCCAATAAAAGGAAAGATTTAGATAACATGTGATCCCATGTGAAATAGTATAATTGTATCCAATGTGGTTGTTAGTCTTTAAACTAGGCAAATAGTACGAGATGGTGGATGGAGCATAAATATCCTCATCCAGACTAAACACTATCAGATTTCATCTTAAAACCAATTGATATTAGGCAAAGTTGTCTAACAAATATATAAGCTGTACTCCAAAAATTGACACAGGTGATGTGGGACTTCCCAACACCCTTCTTTGCATATGCCTATTAGGAAGGCAAGTCTATCATAATGAGATTTATTAAAAAGTGGACTTTAAGCCTAACTCAACCTTATAAAACCGGCTTATAAAGTGAGGTTTGCATCTACTCATATATTATGAAATGTCTTTATTTGTAATCAATGTGAAACTTCCTGACGAACACATGCTCAATACCCTCTTAAAGGGTTTAAAGAAATTAAGTTTGCAGATAGACCATTTTAGGTTTATATCCTTTTTAATGGTTTCACCTAGTGTTTTGATCACCTTGCATTATTAGGATATTATGTATTTGATCAACCATCATCAGTGGGGCCTTTTTTGTTCTTTTTTATACATGGGCAAACCATCATAGTTTGTTATCGAACCTTATTTTCCTATTAGCATGAATCCTACTTGAATTTATTGTATATCCACTCAGTCAACCGAACATTCATATTTTTGCAACATTTAGCTTATGTGCTTGATGTCACTTGACTGCTCAAAACTGATTACCATGAAGCATAGCTTGTTGTATGGCTGTGATAAGATTTACCTTTTGTAGTTTGAGAGACTTCTTTTGATCAGTCACAAGTAACACAAAATACATTCCTCCATTCGTCCACCCCACTTGAATTTTATGATTTACATGTCATCATTTCTTGAATATTTTGGATTATAGATTCAAGATGCTTAAGTTTATTTTTACCTCTAATACAATGCTAGTGTGTGTTTCGCTCAACTAAGATTCCATATACTCTGTTTTACGGAAAATGGAAACCATGAGGCTCCAAAGCTTTCCTATCCTACACAACTCTAGTTTACCATTCAAAGCCATAGTTGTATTATCATTACTTAATCACTCACACATGTTTAGTTGTTTAATACTTGGGTAAGTACTATGTAAGCTGTTTGTAATTGTCTCGTTTTTAACTTGTCTATTTTAGTTTTGTTTTGTTGAATCTTTTTATCCCCTCAATATGTTTATTTATAGCTGTCATTCTGACAACCACATATTGTTGCAAATAATGCCATTGAATACTCTGTTTTTTTGTATTGAAGGTTCTCACCTTCGGGTGGCATCTTGCTTGCTGTTGCCTGCCATTCAGCTAGTTGTTGGAATTAGCCATCCTTCATGGGCCTCACTACCTTTTTTCATTGGTAGCTGTGTTGGTCTAGTCGATTGGTCCCTGACAAGCAATTTTCTTGGGCTTTTCAGGTGATTTTTTATCTGATTTTTTCTTTATGCACTTTCATAATACCTTTAGGGTATTTGATGCTTTCAGTGTCTTATGGGCTTACGTCTGAGCAATTGGTTCTATAGGTGGTGGAGGCTTCTTCAGTTGTACGCAGGTTTTAATATATTCCTGCTCTACATATATCAGCTTCCCATGGAACTTCCAAGTATGATTCATTGGATGGCTGATTTAATTGGTCTTTACAAAATATCTGCCAATTCTGAGTGGCCTCAAGTTTGTTCCAGCATTTCTCTTTTGTTTTACTATACAATGGTATGTATCTGTGTTATTATTTTATTTTTAATACTGAAGATGGTTGGAAAAGACTAGTTAAGCACATTCGGGCTTTCACATTTTAATATTTAGGTAAAGTAGGTCCACTCTCTCATAAACCACTTATGATATATTTTATTCTTAATGTTGTAGAGGCTGAATCTAGAATTGTACCAAACTTGACAATACCTATGTTGTTGATTACTCTATTGCTCTTTTTTCCACTTGATAGTATTGTATTTCTCTTTTTGCACATTGATAGGCTTATGATGACCTAAAGTTTTTTAGGTACCATTTCACCCCATTTGTTTAACCAGTGTAAAATAATAATGGTGCTAACACAGTGAAGTTGTAGTATTTCTTGAGATGCATTAGCCCATTAGAAATGCTAGAGTGGATTTTCATTTCATAATTTTGATCTGTGTAAATTATAGTTGTGATTTTGATGCTAAAGGGCTAGCTATCATTAGGTTATCATTAGTTGATTATATTTCATTCAGTAGCAAATGCAATCAGGTAAATGGGGGATTTGTTGTCCTCAGGTTGAGGGAGGTTTAAGTACATAGTAGTAATGGATGTAACAGATGTGGTGACCCTTAAAATTCACATCAAGAACAAGTTAGATATGCCTTGAACTTGATGCAACAAGTAGCAATAGATGGTAGCTTGCATTTAATAATTAGGTGAGGGGCAATTTGGATGGTTTTGCACGTGAAGAAAGACAATGGGGAGGATGTGGTGGAGTGTTCATAGACTCGTTTAAAATGTGGATCACATGTTTTGTTATGAGTATCATACCCACTTACAAAATTACAAGTGTGTTTTGATTACAAGTTTGGTTAAAAGTGGGGTCAGTGTAACTTGATATATAGTAGTCAATATTGGTTGGAGTGGCCACTACAGTGGTGGAACAAAGTGAAGTAATGATGTGCTACTATGTAAATATTGTTGCATTTAAGAGCTTGAGATGGAGTAGTGGCTTTAATCATTGTTGTTAAATTTGAGGATCCTAAGTAGATTGGAAAGGGGATAAAAGATCATAACTTGATTTGTAAGAGTTATGAATATATGAGAATAAATCATAAATATTAATATTCAATTCATAGCACAACTAAAAATAGGTTTTCATGTCATAAAATTACTCATAATAACTAATAAACTCATAATTATTTATCAGACAAACTGTCTAAGGAAATCATTCATATTAAAATTAGGATAATAGCCTACAACATGCAATGCCCTATGCAATTGGTTGTCCCATCTTTGATAAATGATTTCCCAAAGGGGAGTTTAGTTGAGAAAGATAAAAATAATTAATTAGAAAATCAAACAAGTGAAATTTTCCACAAGCACTATATCTTCAGCCTTAACAAATTGACTAGATTGTGACTCCTTGGATCCAAACATTCTAATAAGTGATCCCTTATTTTCATACAAGCCTCCCAAAGTCAAATAAGAAGTAACAAAATGAGTATTGTTTGGTCTTATCAAATCCATTCCTTTAGTAAATTTGTGACTAGTCCTCAAATAGATGTTGGTTGTGATATTTTTAGCACTTGCTATTGTTTCTTGATGAAGTGTTTTTTTTTTCAAAATCTTTCAACAATAATCATTGCAATGAGTTGCACAAGGTGTCCAATGTAACTTCTTTCTCTTTCACATCAAGAAGTTTCCAACTACCTTGTCATTTGCAACATTATCAGTTGCAACATCATCCAACATCTTGAATTTTTTTTCAATTGTCTTACATATGACAAAGACATCAAGAGACTTCAAAAAGGCAATTCCCTTATGACTATTTACCAAAACGTTTAAGTATAGTCCTCCTCCTTCTATTGGTCCATCTATTTGTCATTTTTGCTATTTTTTTTCTTCATCTGATGCCGTTTTTTTCTTCAAATTCTAAATAGAATAGAATACTCTCCAAGTCTAAAATGGTATCAAGAAAAAAAATTTATAGGATAGAAGAGGGTTGGAGATGGAGACAATAATTTATGACAATGAAAGTAGCGTCAGGGATGTTGAAGATGAAGCAAGCGTCAATGACAAGAACATGAGTGTTGCAATTGTTGACGATGACAATGGTGATAGTAGTGTCATTGATTTGGTTACCTTGGGGAAAAGGGGCCATCCTTTTATTTGCGAGTTTTGGTATCATAAACCTAGCCTAAAAAGCCTAATTACATGAGTTGGGTAATTTGAACCCTATGCTACACAAATGGATCGTGATTTGTCGATTTCATGAGCAAAGGCATGATCTCTCAATCAGTCATGATTCTTGTGATCCATTGTCCCCTACCACCACGTCCTCCTCTAGCATTTCGTCCTCCTCTTCCAGGTGTGGAAACCATGACAGAAGATTCCACAGGTTGTTGAACATTCCTGCTTTGAAGAGTTGGAGCTTGAAGGAGTTGTGTTGTCAAGCATCCATGAATGGGATTTCGTGTCTTGTTAAAAGTTCATCTCTAACATGTTCAAAGTCTGGATATATGGCACGAAGGATCGTCACCATATAGAATTTGTCCATCTTCTTCTTGATCTCGTCTAATGACTCAACCTCTAAAAGCATCTTTAATTCTCTAACAACAGATTGGGCTTCACTCATAAAAGACAACATGTCATGGTCTGTTTGCTTAAGAGAAGCAAGCTTATTGGTAGAGTCGTAAAGGTGCTAAATATCATTTGCAAATATATTCTGAGCCTTTTTCCAAAAAGAGTTGCACATTTTAAATGTTCTAAGAGGGTTCCACATATTGCCATAGTAATGCACAAAACTGAAAATCAATTCTCTTCTATGGTTCAGCTTGATCAGATGGCACATTACTCTTGTTTTGTTCAAGGTGATCGTGAAAACCTTGGCCATGGAACCAAAGTTAAATTGATGCCGACCAAGAGAGATAGTTTTTTCCATTCAGTTTTTTAGAGGTAATGGTAGGAGTTCTAGAGTTAGAGACAACAAGTCCAAAAGCCATTTTTATTGACAGAGGAGATTACTAATAAGAGACAAAAGGAGAACCATAGGTTTGACCTTCAACCACGCCAAAAATGAAGAACCAACAATCATAACGAAGATGAGGAGGTTCGATGAGCCCTATGGAGGAGATGTGATGGTGCTTCAGTGTGATGACGACAACGCGTGGACGTGGTGGTGAGTGGAGTTGTTTTAGCTTTCAGGACCGACCGGGTTGGCCGTCTCTAGGAGAGACGCTCCAGATCAGGTAGTTACTAGAGAAAACTGCGACAATGGTGGACGACAACGAACATTGGATATTTCGCCGAAGACTGAGATCAGCAAAGCGGGATCAACCCGCTCTGATACCAAGTTGAGATAAATAAAAGAGACTGCTATATTTGAGAGAGCTTAAACACTCATCTCATATGTTCTCATATTTATATCGATTGAATTATGATACAATGAGTAGAGGGAGAAACACAAAGATCAAAACTAGAGTCCTAGGTACAAAGATAGACGCATCTCATAGGTACAACATATAGCAATTTTCCAATACAACTACTTTCTAACTATATTTAATACCTATTCTAATACCCTTCACTCACCACCCCTCTACTCCTTGAGTCTTTGTACTTGTTTTGTTCATAATCTCACTCCCGATTCTGATAATATTTTCACCCTGATCTCACAAATGTATCTTCCTCAACTGCTTTAGGCCCCAAAAACATTACAAATGTTTTTCTCCCCCATCTTCACCACTATTTGATCTCTTTAGATGTCACATTCTTTGAATCTATTCCTTTTCACTTTCATCTGTTTATTCGTCTAGCTCCTCCTTGTTGTCGTCCATAGAATTATCGAAGTACCAATATTTCAAGTTCCAAACTGAAGAGTATACTTTTGAACAATCTTCGTTTAAAATGCCATTGGAAATAATTTAATCAATGAAATTGTAAAAAATAAAAGAAATAAAATGTATGTAAAATTGAAGATTGGATCAGAATGGGGATTGTTTGAAATATGGGGACTAAAATTGTAGAAAAAAAAAAAACAAGGGAACTAAAATCACAGATGAAAAATTAAAGGGGGACCATAATTACAATTTAGCATATTTATTTTATACAATATATATATATATATATATATATGACAGTACAGTTCCTTTTCCCTTATTATTTTAGTTCACTGATTCACTGATTCACTTTACTCTTTCTTTGACTAACATTCGTTCTTGTGGTGCAGCTGTCTTTTATTAAATCTGATTTGGAGGAGATGGGTTTTATTATTTCCAGAACAGACTGTACACTGACTGAGCAACTGCTTCCCTCTAAGCATTCATTTTTCATTCGTGAGTCAAGGTAATATAAAAGAAATATACTTTTGTAATTTGCTTTACGTTATTTCTTTTCAAAGATATGTTCTAGCACCTGTAAATGATGAGTGTATACTACATGAAGGAAAATTTCCATTCCATTTTTTTGCGAAGTGAATAGAATGGTAGAGATAAATGTTATATGAAATGAAATGGTATAGATTTTCTAAGGTTTCTTTTCATTCCATCCTACACTTAATACACTGCAAACTGTACCACTAAGGCCATTCCATCTATTTTCATCAATCCAAACCCAGCCTTACCTTTTATTGTGTATGAAAAGAACTATGCTTTAATGAAAACAAACAATGGAAATATTTTCATAAAGCTTAGTATGGTAGGCCTTGAGGTGCGTAATGCAACCTAAAAGCTTCAAGTGTCACACTCAACACTAGAATGAGTAAAAAGGAAAGAGTTTTTCTTGTAACATCCCTCACACCACAGTAAAATGTTGTTTAAACAATTTTTTTTTTCACCTGGTTGAAACAACTCATTTTTACTATAATGTCCCTCTTCACTTTTGGGATGATGCATTTCTTACAATGCTATTTAATCAAGTGCATGCCTTCATTTGTTATTGAAACCAAGTTCCTTACTTCATCCTGTACCTTTAGTAGGCTCTGTACACTATTTCTCTTCATGGCTTTGGTTCTACCTATTTTTCCCATGATCTCATTCCAACTGAAGACAATTTCTGCCTAGTATTTCAATTGCCTCTTCCCTGGATATGTCGTCTTTCAAAAGGTTATCATTACTTTTGTCTTCAACGACATCTTGTCTGTGTTGATGTTTGCTTAGTTGAGATCACCTATTTACCATCTACTAACCAACCTTCAACGTCATATTTTGTTCCAAATGACTCTCCATCAACGTCTAACTTTCCCATTTGCCATCTTGAAAGGGATTTGGTCATCTCGTAACCATAATTCTTTATATGTTTTTACTTTTAATTATGATTGTTCATCTTATTTTTACTATTCCTTTGTTTCTTCTTTACATTCTATGTCTATTTTTAAAGTCTACAGGTGAATGTTATCTCTAATGATTTGGCCTTTAATTGAGTCTAATATCATTGTGTGATCCATGTAACCAATAGTAGGATAAGGCTTAGGCCTAGTATAATTAAGTCATACTCTAGTCTATGACATGACTCTTGTTTGTTTTACATATTCAATATGGGCAATGTTTGGTTTACTATTTGATCTTTTTGATTCTACATGGACATTTTATCTACGTCTAACCTTTTGAAAAATGAAGTTGAGAGAAATATGGTCACTGGTGACTAATGTGTCAATTTTGCTTATTTTAATTGAATAATATTATTGTTTTACATTTACATCTCACTTTTTGTTTCCAGATTTTTCTTTGGGAATGTGGATTTTGGCTTTAAACTTGCTGAGTACCTTTATTAAATGTGCAGATCTGGTGTGAGACATACAAATGTTTTACTCAGAGGAGCTGTTTTTCGAACTTTCAGTATCAACTTTTTCACGTATGGTTTCCCGGTATATATTCTTAAAACATGTTATAATCTGCTTTCTACTATCGATGATGAATGATCTTAGAGTTGTGACTCTCTTTATTACAGTCTTTCTTTTCCTCCATTGATGTACTTTTATAGCCTATTTTTAAGTTAACTTTTAAGAGAAAATTGCATTCATATATCCGTGTGTGCACACTTTATGTTAGGTAAATTATCTTGTTTAGGATTGGGGATGACAATTGGTGGGATCTAGGCATACTGAAATGGGTAAGAATGTTAATCCCCAGTCTTGTACCCTCTAGGTGCCTAGATCACCACACCTTCCTAATTACTTGAATTTTAGTTAATTGAAATATGAGTTCCCTTAATCCCTTATTCATGAACTAATAAAACATAAGTGTCATTTTAAAATAAAGAGCACTCATTAAAAATACACCAAACAAGACACAATATTACATACAAAATCATTCTTCTAAAGTTAAACACAACACAATAAGATGCCAAATGACGATATGTATTTTTTTGCATATATTTATTAGGGGTGGTAAAGCAATCCATTTATCCATCATCTATCCTGTCCATATGTTAAAGTTCTATAGAAAAGATAATCTGAGAGAGAAAAGCAGATTGAATCTTAATGCTTTATTTACTGAACCATAGAAGAGTACAAAGTTATTTATAGAAAATAAGATTGTCTAGATTCAATTTATCTGGACACTAATCAACTAACATCAACTACTGACAGTTACAACCAATAAAAATATGACTTACTGTATAAGAAATACAAATAGCAAACCTATAAAGAATGTTGACACACAACTTTAACGGCTATCTATTCTGACATACCCCCTCAAGCTGAAGAAGTCACTTTCTGTTTGTCTCTGAAAAACTGGAACCGTGTAGGAGAAAGAGATTTGGTGAGGACATTGACATATTGTTGATGAGGTGGTATATGCAGAACTTTTAGAGTGTTGTTAATGACTCTCGAAGGAAGAATATATCCAGCTCCATATGCTTGGTTAGAGCCTAAAGAATGGAATTATCAGAGAGAGCAATTGTAGTCAAGTTGTCACAAAATATAGTAAGAACCATGTTAGTAGTTATTTTATGGTACACGTTTTGTATCATACAGTACACTATTCGTATCTTAGAATACAATACAATTCTCTACCCATGTGATATAAATCGTTACAACACTCGTTGTTCAAGGCCCTATAATCCACACAAAACCTCAAACTGCCATCTTTCTTTTTTACTAGGATTACAGGACTTGAATACGGGCTGTTGCTGGGTCTGATTATCCCTGCCTTCAGCATTTTGTCAACCTGTTTCCCTATCTCCGTTTTTAGCAGATGTGGGTACCTACATGGCTTCACATTAATAGGATATCCTAGCTTTAATTGGGATTTTATGATCAATCTCCCTGTTGGGTGGCAATTGCTTGGTTTCTTCAAAAACCCCTGTTCATTCCTTCAAAACATCTTTTAATTCTGTTGTTTGCTTCCACGTTAGCCCCACCATCTTCTTGTCACTCTCGGTCTGATATGCATTGGGCTGGTCAACGCTCTCTAGTCCCCATATGAGGGACACCGCTTCGATCTCCGTCTCTTTTTTTAAAGCTTTAGGAGTCACCAAAGTCCTAGATAACTTGGGATCTTCTCTAATTTGCACCTGCTGGCCGTTAATGCAGAAATTCATAGTCAACGTTTTCCAATTGACTTTCACATCACCCAACGTTGCCAACCATGCTACTCCCAAGATCACATCCACCCCTCCTAACTCAGAAAGAAAAAATGTCTCCTCAAACCTATAATTTCCCAACTTCACCTTCACCCCTTGATAGAACCCACTGCCCTTTTCTTATGGCCATCACCTAACCTCACATTATACGATGGTGTGGACTCAACCGGTAATCCCAATTGGCTAACCAACTTGACAAATATGAAATTGTGGCTAGCCCCACTATCAATCAACACAAGCGCTATACTTCCCTTCACTTTCCTTGTAACTTCATGGTGTTGGGTTGTGTTAAACCCCCAACAGAAAAAATGGATAAATCCATATGTAGACACTCCCTTTCCTCTTCTCTCTCCAAATTTTCCTCAATCTGTCCCCAAACACAATGATCCACCTCTGTAGGGCCTCCCTCATCTTCTGCGCAGATGATTACCCTCAAATTCTTTTCAGGGCAGCGATGCCCAGGACCGTACGCCCCTCCACAATGGAAACATTTTCCCTCTTCCCTTCTCACATATTCGGGATAGGGAAGGGTCCTAGACCCCCTGTTTCTGGATCCTTCTCCTGGCCGAAACTCTCTATTTGAAGAAGACTCCTTCCTTGCTGTGCTAGCCAAACTAGTCGAGACTGGCTCACTATTCTCCTTATGCAAATCTGTGTGGCCTGTTATCCCGATACCTCCTTGTTAACGCCCAAAAGAAGCATTATTCCTCTGCCCAATGCTGCCAGTTTTTTCTTCTCTGAATGACTCCTCAACATCCAGCGCAATCTCCATGGCTCTCATCAATTCTTTGGGGTCATGCGGTTTGATTTGGTTACGAATCTTGGACTGTAACCCAACAAAAAATACCCCAACAGTTGTTCCTCCCCTGTCTGCTGTGCTTGTGACAACTCAAAGTCTTGAATGTATTCATCAATTCTTCCATTTTGTTTGATCTTTCCAGCTTCTCAAAAACAGAACTTCTCTCCTTTCCCCCAAACGTCCTATTCAGCGCCATAGAAAACTCTTACCAAGAAGGATTCTTGGAGTTCTTTATCCAAAAACTGAACCAAGGACTCGTGCTTCCCTCCATACTGATGAAGGCCAGTTTTAATCTTTCCTCGGCTGTCAAATTCTGCACCTCAAAGAATTTTTCAGCTTTGGCCAGCCAACCCATTGGGTCCACGCCCTCAAAAACCTGTAATTCCACTCTCCTAGTCCACAACTTCATCTCTCCTTCATTCTCTTTTTCCCACTGGTTTTCCTGTCTTGATGGTTCCTCCCTTCTTTCCTCACCATTCACCAAACTCTCTCCCCCTTTCGACCTTCTGTCTCCTTTCTTGAGATCCTGCAACATTTCTTTGATTTCTTTCAACTCCAACATGCCTTCTTTCAACCCCAGAATTTTCGCTCTTATTTCAGAATTCCATTTCTCTTGTTCGCTGGTAAGTTTCTCTACTGCTGCCGTCCTTTGTTCCATCTTTTCTTCTTCCCTCAATGCTTTTCAGATCCGGCAGGTCAGACCAAACTGTTAGGTTCCCAAACAGGAAACCCAGAATCTCTCCCAAACACAACAAGAAGAAAGATAATTGTTTTATTACAATACAGATCAACACTCCCAAAGGAATTACAAAGGAGAATAGCTCCTTTCACACAGGGTTATTCCTGTCAACTTTACACAACAATTCAACTAACCTCTCCCCACAGCAGGTTGGTCCTTATTTAAAGACCCCTTCCTAACAGCTAACTAACCCGCTTAACCCTTATTTTTAAATTTCCTTCCATGATACACCCTCCAAGTGCTGTCCTTATTTTCCTGCCTAACATATACACAAGAAAATAAATGGTGTTAATTGTATCAATGTAAACAACGAGAGATGGGTCACATTTGCTGGCTGGGGATAAAAGTAGACTTGAGGTTTCAAACCAGGTTCTAGGGGTCTGTTTTAAATCATATTGAGATTTGTGTAACATGCAAAGAAGAGAATTGGTAGTCTTTTCAAACCCCGAAGGTTGTTACAGATACACCTTTTCATTAAGAAGACACCCAATGTTGTCAAACTCGTAACTCAGAGGCGGATCGGAAAGGGTCTGAAAATTCGTAACCTGAGGATCGTAACTCGACTCGGAAGAGTTGCTATTCGAGTTACTATTATAGATATCATAATTAAAAATAGACTCGTAATTCATAAAATGGTCCAAATACATAAGGTAAATGACTTGGTAGCTTTTGGGTTCTTGAATAATAAAACAAGTGTTGCTATCCTACTTCTTAAAATGTTGCACATTTTATCACTCATTTCAAATTTTTGCACATTTTACTACCTCAATTTCAAAGCTTTGCCCTTCTTTTTTACCCTTAATTGCATATCGGTACACCATTGCCACATTAACATCAAAGTTTCACATCTATAAAGTTGTCGTGTTACCGATTTCTAACGGCAATTGATGGTAAAATAACGATAATGGACAATTGAGTGGTAAAATGCGCAACTAAACCTATATTATGAAATTTTATATAACTTTAATTTTGAAGTACAGTGGAATATTGAACAATTTGTGATTAGAACTTCCAATCGAAGTATATATTTTGAGATAAAATTATCAAATAAGAAGTTATTGTTTACAGTAATAGTTGGTGTAACATATATTAGTGTCGTTTCATCCTCTTTATTTTGTGTCTATCTCTCTCTCTCTCTCTATATATATATATATATATATATATATATAATATGATTAGAAACTTTCACTCTAAGTACATATTTTTAGATAAAATTATCCAATAAGAGGTTTTTGCTTAGTGTTATAGTTTATGTAACTTATAACAAAGTCATTTGGTACTACTTCTCTATGTGTGTATATCTATCTATAGAGAGACACACTGGTGAAAGCACAAGATGAACAAATATCGACCATATAATTCAAATGGATGGTTAAGATTATAACTAATTGAAACGACTGTGATCATTTATGTATTGGATGACCAACATTTACTCCTTTTTTCTCGTACATTCATTAGATATGTCCCCCATATTCATTGGGTAAATGGATATGGGTACTATAGTACCCATTGTAGATGTCCAATGGGTATAGGACTCGTGATCTCTATTGATGCATTTGCAGCTACTTATTTCTAGTTTCATATGCATTTATTTTAGTTAATACCAAATGATTTGTTTATTAAATTCCTAGATTAATTTTATTTTGCAGGTCTCCTTGTTTGCCCTTTCCTTTTGGAGCTTCCATTTTGCAAGCTTATGTGCATTTGGGCTACTTGCTTATGTCGGATACATTGTTTATGCCTTTCCTTCCTTATTTCGTTTGCACAGACTGAATGGACTGCTTCTTGTCTTCATTCTTTTGTGGGCTGTTAGCACTTATATATTTAATGTGGCATTCACATTTCTGAATTGGAAACTTGGACGGGTAATCTTTTAGGGTGACAATTTTACAAGTGAAGAACATACATTCAATCTTTCGTAAATGTTTTCTTACATATTTACAGGACATGAAGATTTGGGAGATGGTAGGACTGTGGCACTATCCAATACCTGGATTTTTTTTGCTTGCACAATTTTGTCTTGGAATTTTGGTTGCATTAGGTAATCTTGTGAACAATTCAGTTTTCCTCTACTTGTCTGGTGAGGGTGGGCAATCGTCAAATGACCATTCTTCAGTAAAAGGTAATCAATTACAATCTTGTCATACCTGTTCACAAAAATTTATTAAACCTCTTTAATTTAGAGTTATGTTCAACCACGTACAGTCGTACCCTTTTTTACTGGTGACTATATGCCCATATACAGTGGAACATGTGTGTGTGTATGTATGTATTCATGTTCATTTCTGATAATCATTTGGGATGCAAATTTTTGGCAATAATAAATATAAAAAATTATTATTCTTTTTAAATCCATAATGCATTATAAACATTATGCGTTGAGTTCAATTCACCCAAGTTCCCATCAGTTCTCAAGTCTATTATTGTTTTTATTTCATACTATTGAATTTGGGTTAAGTCTAAATGAATCCCAAAAGCTAGCTCATTGGGTGGTCAATATCAGATCTATGATAGACTATGATACCTAACTCAACTCTAAAAGTTAACTCATAAGGTGAGGATTGCTTAAGCTATTACATGCTTTACTTTGGCCTAATCTATAGTCTATTTGGGTTCTCAAACATTTTTTTACCAATACTTAGTCTCAATAGGTTGGATACATATTGCTCTAAGAATGAGCTTGTTATCAAGATTTTGTACAACTTTTCTGTATATTACCTTAAGAAGCAATATACATTTTGGCTTGAAATACTTTGTTTCGGGGAGTTTAATGTATTTGTTATCTTGTCTTTGCATCTTTTAATTGCCTGGTGGTTCTGTCTTAATTTTTTAGGAGACAAATGCAATTTGTTCAAGGGATAAATTTCATTGTAAAACAAGTAAACCTAAAAATTACGATATGTCTAGATAGGGAATTTCAAAATTCCCAAGAAATGCAAATACATTGAATTAAATTTTCTTTCATTTTTTAAATGTTTTGTTTGGATGAAACAATTCAAATTTACTGATTTTTTTTTAATGTAAATGGGCTTAGCCCATAGTTTATATTATTTTGTTATGTTACTATTTCCATTTGTAAATAACCAACCATATGCATGTATTTTACACAAGGAAAATTGTTCCTATATTTATTCTTTTTATTCTTAATATGGTATCTAGAGCATATAGGATTAAGGTTCAATTTTTTTCAGTGAACCCACTATTCACCAATGTTTTCCCGACCACCATCATTGTTGCTTTGTCGTCGTCGAGGATTGGGTTGGCACCACCATCGTTCGCCTGAGAGGCAATCACGACGCCGCAAAGATTGCGACAATTAGAGCTCTGATGCACCTCTCCTTGCTGCGTCATCATCGTTGTCGCTTTTCACCATGCGTGGCGACGCGTCTAACACTCAGTCCTACGATGATTACCATCGTCACAATTGTCGTGCTGTCCTCCTTCTGTATTTGCCCTCATCATCCTAATCGGAGTTCGTTTGCTCTTTTTAGGATTTCTTTTATTTTCTCTCTCTTCATTTATTTCTTCTTTCGAAGTGTGATCTGTCTATTTATATTAGTTATGTCACTGCTCATCTCTCCATTGACAAATTGGATGAAACTAATTATGGCTTAAGAGTCAATATTATGTTGATCATCTTACCTAGTGTGTTCCCAATGTTGCTAAACATGAGATTTTCCGTTGGTTGAAAATTGATGTTCAATTATGAATTATTATCAAATCTACCATTCACTCATTTCAAACAAATTTTTCGTGCTTATGAGACGTGTTCACAAGTTTGGGAACAAACAAAGTTAATATACACCAATGATACTCAACGTCTTTATGGTGTGTCAAAATCTCCTCACAGTTGTTACTCCTAGATGTCTTGATGGTACAATGGCTGAATATATGGGTAAACTTCACGATTTTACCGAGTTATTGTCTCTTGCCTACACTCTTTCTCAAGAACTAGAGCAAAGGTCCAAGTTCTTCATGTTATTGGGCTTACATGGACTTTTTGATGATTATTTTCATGTTCATGATCAGATTTTGGGATCTCCTTTTGTGCCCAATTCTACTTCCACCTTTTCTACCCTTTTGTGTGTACTAGGTAAACACACCACTGATACACATACTCCTGTTGATTTCTCTTTTGCTTTAGTCTCTCAACGTAATGATTGCACTGACCCTCACATGCTGAGCAAAGCGTGTCACAAAATTGTGGTAATCTTGGTGACAAAATTAATAGGTGTTATGCCTTACATGGTCATCCTCCTAGATATGTAGTTTCCCAAAATGCTCCTGTGCAACCTTCTACTGTGGATCCTACTTTATTTGATACCCTCAGCCAGCCTGCCATTTTCAATGAATTTCTTAAATGGTATGAGGATTGTGAGAACTCTGGTTCATTGCTTCTGTTGCACATTCAGGTACATCATTTGATGGCCTTAGTCCAATTCTCTTGGTCCTTGGATTCTAGACTTAGGTGTCACAAATCATATTACTGGTAATAAATCTTTTTCCTCTTCTATGTCTACCTCCGGTTACTTACCATTTGTAGCCATGGCTAATGGATCTAGGGTCTCTTCCTATGGTGTTGGAACTATTCATCTCCTTCCTTCTTTATATATTGATAATGTTCTTTATGTTCTTAGGTCTCTCTTCAATTCTATTTTTTACAGGACCGGAGTTCGGGACAGATGATTGACATTGAATGTGAGTCTCATGGTCTTTATCACCTACAAACATTTGCACATGTTGGCATGGTCATGGATTCTCTATCTCTCCTTCATGCTCAACTAGGTCATCATAGTCTTGCCAAGATGCAACACCTTGTTCCAAAATTGTCCAAAATGTCTAGTTTGTCTTGAGAGTCGTGTCATTTAGGTAAACAAAGTTGCAACTTTTTTCCCAGTCGTGTCTCACAACATGTGTTCCCTTTTGCCTTTGTTTACTCTGACATTTGGGGACCAAGACATGTGAGTCTAATTTTGGATTTTACTATTTTGTTACTTTTATTGATGATTATTCAAGATGTACTCTGCTATTTTTAATGAAAACTTGTTTTGAGTTGTTTTCTATATATCAATCTTTCTATAACGAAATTAAAAATTAATTTGGAGTTTCGATTCAAACCTTACATAGTGATAATGATCGTGAGTGTCTTTCTTATTCTTTTAGCACTTTTATGAAATCTCATGACATTCTTCACCAAACTCATGTGCTTATTTGCTTCAACAAAATGGGGTGGCTGAGTGTAAGAATCTTGTTGAAACTCCTCACATTCTTTTAATTCATGGTGATGTTCCTCAACGTTTTTGGGGTGATGTTGTTCTTAGTGCATTTTATCTAATTAATCATGTCATCTAACGTTTTAGAGAATAAAATTCCTCATTCTATTTTATTTTCTCGTGAACCTCTTCATCTCTTACCACTTAAAGTTTTTGGGTCTACACGTTTTTTTAACAATTTTTGTCCTGATCTTGATAAATTATTTGCTAGGTCTCACCCTCTCTTAATTGCTATTTCATTTATGCAAATGTCACCTTTACAGAGTCTTCTTTTTATTTTAAGTCTTTATCTTCTCCAGGTGTCTCTTTATCTGATCAAGTACACATTCCGATTGACTTTGATAATTTTGTTGTGTCTACTGTATCTAAGGATTCCCCTCCTTTTCAAGTTTACAATTGTCGTCAGACTTCCCATCCTCCACTAGATGATCCTTTTCTAGTGCCAACTCCTCCGCCCTATCCAGCTTTGATGGTTGAACTTGATCTTTCCATTGCCCTCCATAAAGGTATACATTCTACTTGTAATCCATCTCCTCATTATAGTGCTTAAAGCTAACATCAACTATCTAAACCTTTTTATTCATGTCTTTCGTCTATTTTTTCTGTGTCCATTCCAAAGTCCGTAGGTAGTTAGACAATGCTTGATGTAATAAGTGCTCTTTAGAATAGTGGAACTTGGGAAGTGGTTCCTTTACCTTTCGGAAAAATTGTTGTTGGTTGCGGTTGGATTATTGCTACCAAAGTTGGTCGTGATTGTACTATTGATCATCTCAAAGCTCGTCTTGTGACTAAAGGTTATACACAAATATTTGGTTTGCACTATGGTGATACGTTTTCTCTAGTGGCAAAGATGACTTTCGTTCGCTTATTCGTAGTCGTGACAACTCTTCAAAGATGACCTCTTCATGAATTGGATATCTAAAATGCTTTTCTTAATGGGAATTTGTAAAAGAAATTTATACGGAGCAACCTCCTGATTTTGTTGCTCAGGAGAGTCTTTTGGATTGGTATGTCATCTTCACAAATCTTTATATGGCCTCAAGTAGTTTGCTAAGGCCTGGTTTGGAAAGTTTAGTAGTGTTGTTCAACAATTTGGTATAACTCGCAGTGAGGTAGATCATTTAGTTTCTTATCGTCACTTGAGTGCTGAGTGTATCTATTGAGTAGTATATGTTGATGACATTGTTCTTATAGGTAGCGATTACCGTGACATATTTCAAATAAAACAACATATTTGTCATCACTTTCAGACTAAAGATCTTGACAAACTCAAATATTTCTTGGGGATTGAGGTAGCACAATCCAATAATGGTATTTTTATTTCTCAAAGGAAGTATGAATTGGATATTTTAGAGGAAACTAAATTAATGAATTCAAAATTCGTTGACACACCTATGGACCCTATTGTCAAACTCCTATCTAGTCTGGGGGAGCCTTTCTTAGATTCTGAGAAGTACAAAATATTAGTTGGAAAATTGAACCATCTTATTGTTACTCCTTCTGATATTTATATTTCATTTGCAGTTAGTGTGGTGAGTCAATTCCTTAATTTTCCATGTGTTAATCATTGGAATGCAATCATTCATATATTGAAGTACATTAAAGGTTCTTCTGGAAATGACTTGTCATATGGTCACAATACTCATAGTAGAGTTGTATGTTATTCAGATTCTGATTGGGTAGGATATTCGTTTGATAGAAGATCCACTTTCGGATAGTGTTTCTTGGAAGAGCAAGAAACAAAATGTTGTGGTAAGATCTAGTGTTGAAGCATAATATAAAGCTATGGTCTCAGTTACTTGTGAGCTTATTTGGCTTAAACATCTACTTAAAAAATTGCAATTTGGAAGGTCACTCTTATGTGATAAAGTTGCTCTTTCATAAAAGGACCAAACATATTGAGATTAATTGTCTTTTCATTCGAGAAAATATTATATCTGAAGACATCAAGACTGAGTTTGTTAGTTTGAATGATCAATTAGCGGGGACCTATTATTGATTATATTTATAACAAGTTTGGTACATATGATATATATATGCACCAGCTTGACAAGAGTGTTGAATATAATGGCTTAACCATAATTTTTGTTATTATTTCCATCTATAAATAAACAAACTTATAAGGTGTATTTTACACCAGGAAAATTAATCCTATATTTATTTTTTTATTCTTAATTTTCTTGTTTGGTATCATGTATTTTAATTACCACCAAATACAAAATTTATATTAATAATAAACATTTAATAATTCAAAAATCATCCGGTGATGTTTTCCAGTCGAGGTTAAGACTTGAAGATTTTTTTCTCTTCATATCAATAAGGGTTTTTCTTGATTAACATTAGCAAAGATTATTCTCACAGAACTATTATGGTTGATATCGATCATAGGTTTTTCTTTTTTTACATTGTTAGTTAGGTTCTTTTTGGCTCACTTTGGATTGTTGCTTATGAAAAAATCTGCTGGGCTCAAACTGCCCACAACAATCCTGGTCAAGGTTGTTCACTAATTTTCCCATTCGACATTAGAAAAGAATTCTGAAAACCTTTGGACAAAAAGTGACATTCGTTACGTCGATAAAAAAAATCCCTACAAAAATTATAAAAAGTAACCATGAAATATGTCTGTTAGAGATATGGTATGATTATATTACACAAGGAGATGTTATAAGATTTAATAATTGGAAAGATTTGGTAAGATATTTCCCTATCAAATCATATCATATCTCATATCTCTAACACTTTCGCTGAAGCCGGTGCTCCGGTGCATACGTAATATACGTGACTATGTTGTTACAAATATCATTAACACAAGACTTCTTAAGATAATCATCTCAGCCAATTGATTGTTGGAACTGATGAAGTAAATAATGACAAATGAGATCTTTAATAATGTTGAAAAAAATCTTGGTACATATGCTAAATGTAGCCCTACCAACACAGGTTGAGAAAACCCCTCCTAATGTTGACTGGGAAATAACTTTGGACTGCTTCGGCGGACAAATAATCCCAAATGTCAAGTGAAAAATAACCGCTATTAATGTCAGCCCAAACTTACATTGGTAAAAAAATAGTCTCATTGTCATCAATAAAAAAACCCTAGCTAACATTGATCAACAAATAGTTTTGTTATAGTTGGTTGAGAAAACCTTAATTAACGATGGTCAATAAATAACTTCAATCTAGATTAAAAAGAATAACTCTAGTCGACGTTGGTCAAAAAATAAACCTGATTGATCTCAACTAAAAATAACCCCGGTTAACATTAACATAAAAACCTTGTTGATGTTGTGAAAAAAACCTTGTCTCGTCGGATGAGAATAACATTAGCATATATTAGCAAAAGTATAATCTTGGTCGTGTCCAAAAAAATAGCCACGACTAACTTTAGTTTAAAAGAAACTCTCACTAACATCAGTTGAAAAATAAATGTGAAGTTGACATCACCTTTGAGTTGACAATGTCCCAACCAACTTTGAGTTGACGGTGCACTAGCCTAGTGGAGGAAAGAATATGAAGAGAAAAAACATTGGTGTTATAGAGGAGAGAGTATGAAGAATTTCAAATTCATATTTTTGATAATGAATTTGAAATTTCCAAAATGTAATTAATCCAATTTAATTTCTATAATTTCAATTTCTGTTAGAATTCCATACCAAACAATATATTTTATCATAAAACATTTCAAATTTTCTTTGAAAATAAATTACCTTCTAAAATTTCCATTCAAAGACACTATAAAGCTCCCTGAAAACACTTGTGTGTGTAAGTACTTCTGCATCAGATACTCTTGAGTTCAAGCCCAACTGGTTCAAACTCTTCGCACACAGGCATGCACGCACTTATGTATGGCTATAAACCATGATAATTGTTGGCTGAACAACAAATGGAAGCCTAGTAACGAACCATATCCAAAAACTTGTTTTAGCAAAAGGAGCTTTTCCTCCGTATAAGTTGTTGTTTATGTATGAAATTTAACATTCTTGTTTCTATCAGTATTAACTTCAGATTTATATGGCGAGATTTTATTGACCATCACTATATTACTGAGTGACTTGTATAAATTATTTTTCTGTTTATTTTATTTTTTATCCAAAGAACATTTTTTCTGACTACATTTGATTTTTCTCATGTCACGTCATCCCATCGTTCTTATCTACAGTGGAGGGAGAGACTAAAGTATTGATTGTTGCAACAATAGCATGGGGATTGCGGAAATGCTCTCGTGCTATCATGCTGACATTGATCTTTCTGATTGCTATGAAGCCTGGTTTCATCCATGCTGTATATAGTATGTGTATTCAAAAATTTTATGTTCATTTTGCATGGAATCCATTTAAATGATCCGTGGTCATGTACCTTGTTTCTAGTGAGCCATTAATTGAGTTGTAGAATGCAGTTTATTGTGTGACCATATCCTATGCTAGTTTATTGATTAGCTTCTGTTCTGTCTTTTCTTCAGTGATATTCTTTCTTATGTACCTTTTGAGTCACAATGTCAGTGGAAAGATAAGACAGGCTCTGATTCTCCTATGCGAGATTCATTTTTCACTGTTGTATGTTCTTCGAATTAATTTGATCTCAGCTGCATTGGAGAAAAAGGGCTCTTTAAGCATGGAAGTTGTAATGCAATTAGGTATGTAGTGTACTTTAGTTTGTTCATACCTTTGAATTTTATCAGTTCTATTATATCCGTATGTTTTCCCACTTATTAATTGACGTGGAAATGGGAGATTCACAACATGTTCTATGAAATTGTTGCAGGTCTCCGTGAAGAGGATAGTGCCTGGGATTTCTTGGAAGTAGCTTTACTTGCTTGCTTCTGTGCAATTCATAACTACGGTTTTGAGATGTTATTTTCATTTTCAGCAATCATACAGCATGCCCCTAGCCCTCCTATTGGATTTGGCATCTTGAAAGCTGGTCTTAACAAATCCGTTCTATTGTCTGTATATTCTTCCTCATCTGTGAGAAACAATGATGAGAATTTCTCTCATGGTACATTTCAAAAATCTTTATAGTGCTTCTATTCTGAGTTACATTTTACATTTCATAGTCATAGTGCGTAATTAATTTTGTGTTACTTCATGGTGGTTGATATGCAATTACTTTTGCAGCTGCTGTCTTACTTATTATGATCATGTTTTCTCATCATATTTTCTTTTTACAGAAAGAAGAGTAGCATCATACCTGAGTACAATTGGCCAGAAGTTCCTATCTTTATACCGATCATGTGGTTCTTATATTGCTTTTGTCACTATTCTTCTCACTGTATACATGGTGAGACCTAATTACATATCATTTGGTTATGTATTACTTCTCCTTCTTTGGATTATTGGAAGACAACTTGTTGAGAGAACAGAAAGACAGCTTTGGCTTCCATTGAAAGTGTACGCAATTTTGGTGTTTATTTTCATTTATAGCTTGAGCAGCTTCTCAAGCCTAAAGATGTGGTTGTCCAAATTAATAGATCTCTACTTTTGTTTGGGATATGACTCAAAAGCATCTTCTTTTGACAATGTTTGGGAATCTATGGCAGTCTTAATTGTTATGCAACTTTATAGTTATGAGAGGAGGAAGAACACGCAGATCAGGCAGGATCACTTGGATCAGTTAGGACCAGGGGCACTTGGGTTTATCAGGCGATTTATTATCTGGCACAGCCAGAAGATCTTGTTTATTGCTCTGTTTTATGCATCTTTAAGCTCAATAAGTGCATTTGGTTTCTTGTATCTGATTGGCCTCGTCTTCTGCTCCATTTTACCAAAAGTGTCTACTATACCCTCCAAATCATTCTTAGCTTACACAGGTTTTCTGGTGACGGCTGAATATCTTTTTCAGTTATTGGGAAAGCAGGCTAAAATGTTTCCAGGGCAGAAGTATTCTGATCTATCTCTCTTTTTGGGGTTCCATGTATTCCAGCCTGGCTTTTGGGGTCTAGAATCTGGATTGAGGGGAAAAGTTCTAGTGATTGTGGCTTGTACTCTTCAATACAATGTCTTCCGTTGGCTGGAGAGGATGCCAAATGAAGTTCTTAGCAAAGGACAATGGGAAGAACCTTGTCCTTTGTTTGTTCCCACAGAAGATGCATTCATTAATGATGCTATGTGCAATGAGGAAAGTAAAGGATCATATAATTCACATCCTCCATCTGCAGTAAATGAAAGGGTGCCAAGCAGGTCACTGCAAATTATTACCTCTGGTCTTTCCCAAGCACCTGATACTCCATCCTCTAAAACAGGAGGTTCTGACAGTAACAGTAAAAAATATTCATTTGGGTTTATTTGGGGAAGTTCCAAGGAGAGTCACAAGTGGAACAAGAAACGGATTATTGCTTTGAGAAAGGAGCGATTTGAGACACAAAAGACTGTCTTAAAAATATATTTGAAATTTTGGATGGAGAATATGTTTAATTTATTTGGACTTGAGATAAACATGATATCATTACTCCTGGTAAGCTTTGCCTTGTTGAATGCATTATCCATGCTGTATATTGCACTGCTTGCTGCTTGTATTCTTCTGAATCGGCAAATTATACGCAAAGTCTGGCCTATATTTGTCTTTTTGTTTGCTTCCATTCTCATCCTGGAATACGTAGTAATCTGGAAGGATATGAAACCTTCGAATTCTCATGCTTCAAATGAGATTCATTGCCACGACTGCTGGAAAATATCTACTCTGTATTTCCATTATTGTGAAAAGTGTTGGTTTGGTAGGGCTCTCTTATCCTTCTCTGAGTTGCACTTTCTATGTTAGAAGTCCATGATCATTCTGTTAATATCTAGTTCTAAAATTTTAAGTGTGTGAAGGCATTAGACAGTTTTCTTTTTTGGCTATATATTTGGCTAATTGGTTTTTTACTTGTATTTAGATATTTGAGATATCTAGTCATTTTCTTCCTATGTGAAGCATCTCCCTCTGCGGGTACAGATTGAAACTAGTGATTAGGGTCATCAGTTCTTAAAATTCCCAAGGGCTTCCCGCCACTGAATTTAATATGCATGTATTATTTTAGGATAATGCTAGATTTGATTTTAAATAATTTGAAATATTTAACGTAATGTCCTTAACCAGAGTCCTTAAGGCAACTGGTTATTGAGACCCATTATTTAATGAGATGTGGTACACATAAAATAATGTATACAATGTTTTTTCTATTTAGGATTTAGGGTTTAATAAGTTGTGTACAAACTGTTCTATGAAATGTTATAGAAATACAATTTCTCTTATTTAATATATTCTTTTGCACGTTGAAACCTTCAATAACCTGTTCATTTTACTGTCTTTTCTGTTGTAGGACTTATTGTTGACGACCCCAGGATGTTGATTAGCTACTTTGTGGTATTCATGCTGGCTTGCTTCAAACTTCGTGCAGATCGCTTGCCTAGCTTTTCAGGATCATCAACATATCGTCAGATTATGTCTCAGCGTAGGAACACATTTGTTTGGCGAGATCTATCTTTTGAAACTAAAAGCATGTGGACCTTTCTTGACTATTTAAGGCTTTACTGTTATTGCCATCTTCTTGACCTTGTGCTGATATTAATATTGATTACTGGAACACTTGAGTACGACATTTTGCATCTTGGTTATCTTGCCTTTGCTCTGGTATTCTTTCGCATGAGATTTGAAATACTGAAGAAGAAGAACAGAATATTCAAGTTCTTGCGCATATACAATTTCACTGTTATTATCATTTCTCTTGCTTATCAGTCTCCTTTCATTGGGGGACCAAGTGCTGGGAAGTGTGAGACAGTGAATAAAATTTATGAAATGATTGGATTTTATAAATATGATTATGGTTTTCGGATAACAGCCAGATCTGCAATTGTAGAGATTATCATTTTTGTGCTTGTATCACTTCAGTCATATATGTTTTCCTCGCAAGAGTTTGATTATGTATGTCGCTACCTGGAAGCAGAGCAAATTGGGGCTATTGTGCGTGAGCAAGAGAAAAAGGCTGCATGGAAAACTGCACAATTACAACAAAATCGTGAAAGTGAAGAGAATAAACGACAACGTAATTTTCAGGTGGAGAAGATGAAATCTGAAATGCTTAATTTGCAAATACAACTCCATAGCATGAACGGATCAACTAATTGTATTGATGGATTTTCTCACAATAGTGAAGGTCTGAGAAGAAGAAGGAGTGTTTCTCTCACATCAAATAATGACATTGGAATCTCTGATAAAGAAGACCAAGTTCTGGGGAGACTAGATTCTGCGATAAGAGAGGATTCTGTTCATCCCTGTGAACTTCAGGAACCATCTGCTTGTACAAATGTAGAAACTCCATTGACGGAGGAGTACATGAAGCATTCATTGGACTCTCCTATTTGTGAAATTACGGAAATAGATATTGATACTGCTTCTAGTGATTCAGGAAAAAAGGAAAAAGTTAAAGGGCAACCAAAAGAGAACCCTCTCAAGTCTGCTGTACAATTAATAGGTGATGGTGTTTCCCAGGTACAGTTCATTGGGAATCAAGCAGTCAATAACCTAGTGAGCTTTCTGAATATTTCACACGAAGATTCTGATTCACATGAGCGCACAAACATTGAGGATAGGATCTACGACGAGATGGAGAGTCAGAAAAATCGGCACATATATATGGATCGTTCTTCATCTATGCAATCAGATAAGAGTTCTGATGCCGCAAGTCTGCAGTTGGGAAGGATCTTTCGTTATATATGGAACCAGATGCGTTCCAATAATGATGTTGTATGTTACTGTTCCTTTGTTCTTGTGTTCTTATGGAATTTCAGTTTGCTATCAATGGTGTATATAGGGGCTCTCTTTTTGTATGCTTTATGTGTACATACAGGTCCAAGTTACATCTTCTGGATTATCATGCTAATCTATACAGAACTCTATATTTTACTTCAGTATCTGTACCAAATTATCATCCAGCACTGTGGGTTGAGTATTGATCCTTCCCTGTTACGAGAATTAGGTTTTCCAACACACAAAATCACTTCTTCATTTGTTGTCAGTTCATTACCTCTCTTTCTTGTGTATTTATTTACCCTCATTCAAAGCTCCATTACACCTAAAGATGATGAATGGATATCTTCCACTCACTTCAAGTATAAGAGAAATGATCTTCATGCAAAAGATGATCCCACTAGTTATAACTGGCAAGATAGAGCATGGGATCTGCTAAATCAGATGATCAACATGGTAAAACTGGTTATCAGAAGCTTTTTTAGGTACTGGAAATCACTCACACAAGGAGCCGAATCTCCTCCTTACTTTGTTCAGGTTTCTCTGGATGTCAATTTCTGGCCAGAGGATGGGATTCAACCACAGAGAATTGAATCTGGAATTAATCAGGTGCTCAGAATTGTTCATACTGAAAACTGCAAGGAACAGAATCCAAATCTTTGCTCTTTTGCTAGCAGGGTTAATGTTCAAAGCATTGAAAGAAGTCTAGAGAAACCCAATGTTGCCTTGGTTGTTTTTGAAGTTGTGTATGCTTCACCTGTAACTGACAGCTCTTCCACAGAATGGAATAAGTCTTTAACTCCAGCAGCTGATGTGGCCAAGGAAATCCTCAAAGCTCAGCGTGCTGGTTTGGTGGAAGAAGTGGGATTCCCTTACCATATTCTTTCTGTAATTGGAGGAGGCAAGAGACAAATTGATCTGTATGCTTACATATTTTGTGCAGATCTGATTGTATTCTTTCTTGTTGCCATCTTCTATCAGTCTGTCTTAAAAAATAAAAGTGAGTTTCTCGATGTATATCAGCTTGAAGACCAGTTTCCCAAAGAATATGTCTTTATCTTGATGGTATGTCTGTACTTTTTACTTTTAATTTATCCTTCCATTATTTAAACAGGGCAGGAAGAGTTTTTCCCTAGTATATTAATAAATTACGGTCTTGTTTGCATCAACTTCTCTACAATGGTATTGTGATAGGGAAGACAAAAAATAGGGAGAAAGGAAAATATAGTTACCGTGTTTTCCTTTGTTTGGTTTAAGAGAAAACAGAAAGAAAAGTTGACTTCTAGGAACAGAAATTCAAATTTCATTTTTATCCTTCTCCACCATCTTTCTCACTCTAAATAGAGGGTAAGTGTTATAGTTATTTTTCTCTGTATTTTCAAATTTGATCTACTTATAGTCTGTTAAATTTCATCTCAAAAACCAATTGGAAATAAGTGATGTTGCCCAACAAATATATAAGCAACACCCAAAGAATTGAGACAGGTGTTGTGGAACTTCCTAATACTCCTTTCCACATATGTCTACCAAAATACGCAATTTACCAAGATTAGTTATAGACCTGATACCATGTTAGATTTCATTTAGTTGACATTGAAAGAAGTTTCCAAATACATATATAAGCAACACCTCAATAATTGAGGCAGGTGATGTCACACTTTCCAAAATAGTCTACTTGTTTTGGTTACAGTTATAAATGTTATTGTCAGTCAGTTATATCTGACACCTATTAGTGATTATCCTTTGACCTATATATAGGACTTCTGTAATAGAGGATTGTCAACTTTGTATCATTTACAGTTTATATCAATAACTCTAATATAAACACTGAATTAACTTCTTCCGTAAGTTAACATTATGCACTTCAGCTTTTACAGAATCTCTCATCTACCCCAAACATTGGGGTGAATAGATTGATTTTAACTTATGAGAGATTTTTAGTTCATCCTATGCGTGTTAGACATCTAATATAAATCATTCATATGTTTCTTTACTTACTAGCTTAAACTTCTGGGATTGTTGGTTCATGATTTTATAATGCCAAGAAGTTGCTAGAACATTTTGAAAAATGTTTCTTTTGATTTTCCAAATGGAAGGGTTAAAATTTATAGCACTTTGAAAGAGAATGACTATAATTCATCATTGACATGTTTAAGAAACACTGTTTCTTTGTTACATATGTTAGAATGGCGGGATAATTTATTGCATGCTTGATTTGTACGTGGGGCTAGAGTTGCCATGTCATATAGACACCTAATAAGAGTTTATGCTTATGTTCAGGCTATCTTCTTCTTGATTGTGCTTGATCGAATAATATACCTCTGCTCATTTGCCACGGGGAAAGTGGTTTTCTATATTTTCAACCTCGTTCTCTTCACATATTCAGTCACAGAGTATGCTTGGCAATTGGAGCCATCCCAACAACGTACAGCTCAGTTTGCTCTTCGTGCTATATTTCTTGCAAAGGCTGTTTCTCTAGGACTGCAGGCTGTACAAATTCAATATGGCATTCCTCACCAGAGCACTCTGTATAGGCAATTTTTGACCAGTGAAGTTTCAAGAATCAATTATTTAGGGTATAGACTTTATCGAGCACTGCCATTCCTTTATGAATTACGATGTGTTCTTGACTGGTCATGCACAACTACATCCCTGACCATGTATGACTGGCTAAAGGTACGTGTAAATATTTATTATTTATTTATAAAATCACAATCTTTCATCAAAAAAGTTAAATTTGCCTCATTAAATACTTTTTTTTGGCAACAACTTGATAAACTATCATTTATATTAATTTATCTTTAGTACTACCCGGTTATAGTGAATACCGTTCTCCACCAATGAAAACTGTATTATTTTTAGTGCATATTAAGTGAAGTTCATTTGTCACTGATCATTCAATATGAAAATGGCAGAGCTTGAGAATTTCATGAGATGGCAAGAGTTATCTTATCACTATATATGTTTTGTAATACCAACCTATTCCAAACGGAAGGGCAAAATGAAAAACTACAAATGGTGGTTGATCAAAATTTCATGTCTTTATAATAAAATGGCAATACTTTGTTGAGTATATAATCTGTATTGTTTATTTGGAAAAGGCATATAATTTGAGATGTATGGCACTATTCCTATATTTTTTTTAAAACAATAGTAAACTTTATCATTGAAAATTATGACTTGTTTTCATTATTCTGTGTATTTTAATTTATTTTAGGGTATTAGTGAGCCATATGTTTGAGTGAAGTTTGGTGTTAGCAAAACTTTTTAGATTAACTTTCTCTGTATAAGCACTTGCGGAAACTAATTTGGAAGAGCTTATAAGTCTAATTTCATGTTTTTTTTTTTGTTCCAATTTTGCATGGTTTAGAAACTAACAACATCTTTCCCCCATTTTGATAGCTGGAGGACATAAATGCTAGTTTGTACCTTGTCAAATGTGATTCAGTCTTGAATAGAGCTACGCACAAACAGGGGGAGAAGCAAACAAAAATGACCAAATGCTGTAATGGGATATGCCTTTTCTTTGTTTTGATCTGTGTTATATGGGCTCCGATGTTGGTAAGTAATGGACCAAACCTAAATATCCAGAATCGTATCTTAGATTGTTTCTAGGATTAGTTAATCAATTTCCTGTTTGTCTCTTGGATTGGCTACTATATTTTATTATCATGATTTGTTTCCCTAATTAGTAAGATATTTATCAGTATAAAAAAGAATTACTGCTCTAGATTCTATGAACATATCAATGTTGTAATATACTTTATTACATAATAGAATAGTATACAATGTCCCTTTTCTCTCAAATGAGAGAAATTCTGGCTGAGCTTGAATCAGTTTTTCCACAGTAAAATGGACTTATTTTTTATATTAATGATAATGAAGATATTACAAAGGTAGTTAATGCCATTAACGTAGTTGTCAATTGTGTGCTTTTGCGCCACAATTGTGGGGTGGTGAGCAAAGTGGTCATCCCTCCCTTCCCCCACTCACAATGCCCTTGTTGTTGAGTGAGCACCTTAGGGTCATGGTCATCATGCTGCTATTTGTGGCAGAAATCAAAGCCAAAGAGGTTTCATTGCCACTTTGTGATTTTTCAAGTTCAAGGACAGAAACACCCTTCAAACCAGTGTTGTTTCAGGAATTTCTAAAGGGTAAAAACATAAGACCAACTGAGTCTTTACCTGACCAGTCAAATCCACGATTCTCACTTTCTTTTTCTGTGAATCACTCCAATCCTACTCTCTTTGACCTAGGGCTCAAAACTTCTATTGGTGAATCCCTTGCTTCCATCGTCGACTTCTACCACAAATTTTGTGTGCCTTTGTTCTTCAATTTTTAATGAGACTAACAACTTTCAAAGCAGACAATATCTTGGATGCAATGATAACACACACCCCTCACGCTGACAGTGACAGCTCGTGCGTGAGACAATATATTATGGGTGGTCTGATAACGGGCCGATAGCAGGTGGCTTGATAAGCCCACCAAACACTCGCTAGGATAGACTTTAAATGACTCTGATACCATATTAGGAAGTGGACTTTAAGCCTAACTCAACTTCATAAAACCGGCTTATAAGGTGAGGTTTACACCCACTTATATATTATGAAATTTTCTAATCTCTAGTCGATGTGGGATCTCCAATAGATCCTAAAGATATTATCCCAATGGACTTGAGGTCAGAACATTGGTGTCGTATGTGAGAATGGAAAAGTAGTTCGTAGCCCTCGACTGGAGGGCTTGTTTCGATATGTGAAATAGTCTTACATTACATCGCTTAGGAGTCAAGGTCAAAGACAATTTAAGCCTAATTCATCCTTACAAAACCAGGTTGTAAGGTGAGGATGACCCCCTTATACATTGTAAATTGGCCTTATCTCTAGTCAATGTGGGATTTCCAACCGTAATAACCAAAACCTTTGAAAAGGAAATAAAAATATGCTGACATGAATTGGAAGATTATAAAGATATTTCTTTCCTAATTACTATGGAGATATTGAGAATATTTTTTATCTTAATTATATGTTATTTAACAGCTTGGTAAAGGTATAATTATAATTTCTAATGATTTTGTAAAAAGTAATGTTATTGAATGCTTTTATTAATTTTAATTATTTTTTTTCAAATCTAAAGTAATAATAATGATAAGTTTTGAACAACTTTCTCTGAAAATACCCGTGTTGTGCGATATAATTATGAAACTGTTAATATTAAACATATGCTCATGTGCTTGACCATTGCAATTTTTCAATTACCCCAAATAGCATAAAACAAATCATTGAAGCACATCTTATTTTTTTCCTTGCAGATGTATAGCAGTGGTAACCCGACAAACATTGCAAACCCCATAAAAGAGGCTACCTTTCAAGTTGACATCAAGACAGTAAGTGGAAGGTTGAATTTGTATCAAACTACTCTATGTGAAAGACTACGGTGGGATCTACTAGATTCAAATGTCAATTCTGATCCCTTTGGCTATTTGGATGCATATAATAAGAATGATATCCAGTTGATATGTTGTCAAGCTGATGCTAGTACATTGTGGCTTGTTCCACTTGTTGTTCAGACCAGATTGATTCAGTCCCTTGAATGGAATACCGACATGGAAATTTTTTTCACCTGGATACTTTCAAGGGACAGGCCAAAAGGGAAAGAAGTTGTGAAATATGAAAAAGCTGTTGATCCTCAATATCTTCCAACGCAATCTGATGTTCAGAGGGTTTTTAATGGTTCTATAAACAGCTTTAGGATTGATAATGTTTATCCAAGATATTTCCGTCTCACTGGTTCAGGTGACGTTAGACCTTTGGAAGAGGTAATCTGATTCCGAGTTCATATTCTGTTGAGATATACTAGGAACACATTTTTTTTGAAATTGTTGGAATTTATTGAAAATTACAATATTTTGAAGCGTACTTATATAGTGAACTTCTCTCATGATTCAAAGTTTTTAATAATTTTTTTATTAATAAATTAGTGTGTAGGAAGAGATGTGAAGTTTCATAATGATACCTAAGATGATGACTTTTAAAGAAAAAATCTGAAATAAAAAAAAAGTAGTGTGTAGGAAGGCATAAGAAAATGTTTTTGTTTCTAACATTTTTCTTTTCAGTGCACTCCTTCCCTCTTTTATTTCAACTAAATTTTCTGAGTTTCTTCCTTCAACTGTTGATTGCATATGAATTGAGAAAATAACTGCATATTGTCATTACATGGGTGACCGTTTGTAGTTAATCATCTTTTGTAGCCTATAGTGCTGTAGTTTTCCAGTAAACGCTGGAACTTTTCCTTCTAACAATTGGTTTTAAATTAGAAATTACTATTTCTTTTTAATACGAGATACTCACGACGAGGGAGGAGAGATGGTGTTCATTTTCCTCAAGTGATCCAAATTTACTATTAAAAACTTCTACTTCAATTTGTCAGGCCAATGCTGTTAGTGCTGATCTCATCATTAATCGTGAGCAATTTGAGTGGTGGACATTCCGAGATATTAATCGATCAAATTTAAGTGGACTTTGTGGTGGTTTGACGGGACCTATGGCAATCATAATATCTGAAGAGACTCCACCGCGTAAGTTGGTCATGAAATTATTTGTGTCCATAGTTCATTCTGTTTCCTGATAATATTGCCTAATACAATGTTTCTAATATTTGTAATACTGCTTCAGAGGGCATTCTCGGTGACACACTCAGCAAGTTCAGCATATGGGGGCTTTACATAACTTTTGTTCTAGCTGTTGGACGTTTTATCAGACTCCAGTGCTCTGACTTAAGGATGAGAATTCCCTATGAGAACCTACCTTCCTGTGACAGGTACTGAAGAGTTCTTTCCTGAAGATAGCCCTATTTATGATACATCATGCTGTAAATTACATTACTTCTTGCATGCTTCTTGTGTAGATTGATTGCCATATGCGAGGATATATATGCTGCTAGAGCTGAGGGTGAGCTTGGAGTGGAAGAGGTCCTTTACTGGACTCTGGTGAAGATATACCGGTCCCCGCACATGCTGCTTGAGTACACAAAACCTGATTAAGTTTTTGGGTGTACCATTTTCTGGTCACTAACAGCTAACCAGATTCAATGCTCGCACATATTTTGACTGCAACGCACATTGAAGGAAGTGGAGTTCAGAGCAGTACGATACTGGTAGATGCCCTACATGATAAGATTGATATTGCAACATTTTTGGTGTGGAATTCATTTTGCGATCACAACATTTCTCTGAACAGATTGGGGGGATAACATCGTGATTCATGACTGTTCTTGTACACAACATTGACTCTTATTTAGGAAGAAATCATATATATGGTGTCTATGCTAGATATTTAGTGAACAAAATTTGTATAGTTAACGAAGAAGAGTGGTGTTTTGTTCTCAACCCCTGTTCTCTCACCTTTAAATCAAAGCAGCAAGATTAAGTTAACCGAAAGTTAAATGAAAAATATAAAATCGATTCAATAATACCATTACTGCTCGATTTTATATGCATTAAAAATAACTCTTACATTTCATGGAGAGAACATAGTGTACAATAATATAATTGAGAAGATATAGAAAATTGAAATATAAATTGAGATATATTTTAATTATTAGCTCTAAAAATTAATTTAAAATGTTAATATAAAATTTACGCGTAGGATTTAATTTAGTTATTATTTTTAACATAAATATGTTCTAAATAATAACAAAAGTCATTATACTGAACATTTTAAACAATTTATTTATATTTTAATTATTTGAACGCGGTATAAATGTGATGCATTTATGCCTTTTAAGTTCAGATCATTGAGCCGTTATACAATAAAGTAATCAAATCATATTGAACTTTATAAACAAGAAAAATAATTATTATAAGAACGTCATAAAATGTATAATATTTAGATAATGTTTGAAGTTCTTTTATGAATTTATTTTAATAATTTTGCGTATTTATTAGTAATCGTAAGTATTTGTAATCATTGATATTATATATTTCAATTTCTCTCCTTAATTATTAATAATTGACATCAATGTTGTTAATTGTTAACATAGAGAGGAATTTTTCTTTTTCTCAGCAAAGAAAAGATGTATTATTAAAAGAGTACACGTACACAACAAAAATTGAGAGATATTGAGAGATAGGACAAATTAAAAGAAGGAAAGTGATAGAAGATGTTACCACAATTACGAAACTGAGAATACAAAAAAAGATACGCCATACTTGAGTCTGTCTAACATAAATATAGAAACACAACCACACACCTTACTTGTTTAACCTTGTAACATATTACACGACAGGACTACCCCTCCCTCAACCCCTAAATAGATGTACCAAACACCATCCAAAGTACTACCAACACATTTAAGCAGAGTCCCTTTTTTTCTGAAAGGAGCAATACTTTTTTTCTTAATGTAACTGTAAGAGTGCTTTAGCTTTTAATATAAAATTCATTAAAAAAAAGTAAATGATTTGCAAGGTGAGCATATTGTTTCTTTACTTTATTCGCACAATGATTCCAAGTAATTAACAAATTGAAAACAATGGCAAGAACTCGAGTGCAGGTCCGAAGTCACTTTTGCTGAAGCGAATTTATTCTCAACTGCTTTATGAAACAAAGGGGAATTTTAAGGAATCCTGAAGGTCACAAAGAAACTGGAGGTTGATTAAAAAACGGAAAAAAGAAAACAATAGACGAAGAAGTCTGGTGTGAAACAAAACAGTAGAGGTATAGGGTATAGGGTTTATCATGTTTTATAATAAGAAGAATGCAGTAATATCTTTGGCCTTCCATTCGATGTTTGAAAACCATAAATGTAGCAGTAAATATCTGTTTGGTTTTGGGGTGAATTTCGGTTAATTTTAAACATAATAATAACATTAACATTAAAATTAAAATTAGAATATAATACAAACACATGAACAAAATATTTGTCTGACAGGTTTGGTTTTACAAGAGTCTCTCTACACTACAAACCAACCATAATCAACATATTTTGCATCATGCAAACTTGAGATGATATTCCTCAAACATCGCCTTTGGCTATCTTAGCTTTCTTGTTAGAAGAATCCTTCTGCTCAACTATCTCTGGGATGGTGTCCTGCATTATCTTTGGGGAAGAAAAATCAAAATCTGCAACAGTAACACCTTTGAAATCTGGATTATCTTTTAGAAACGCTCCAATCTCATTGCGGGTTCTCAGTTTTTTGCCAGAAGGTGTGATGTAGTAGGCGTCCAATTTCGAGTAATCTTTTCTAAGTACCAAGCTCCTCTTAAAACCTTGTGGAGTTTTGGGGAGGTTAGGCTTGTCGATGACCCACGTTCGAGTGGAATCATATTCAATATCAGCAGGTTCATCACAGGAACCATTAGCCTTTCTGCTGCAAACAAAAGGTTCCTCGGTGGCTTTACTTCTAACCTCTTCAAACTCTTCCTGTGTATCCATTACTCTCCATTTCAAGCAGTTTTTGCATTGCGCCGCATATATATCCACTGAACCCTGACTTGACAGTGTTCTCTGTTTGGCAGCAGTTAAGAAAGTAACGTGCATTAAATTTTTTTACTAAACAGAATAATAATAACAGTCAAATATGCAAGCTTTGGTTTCAATTTTTTTAATCATTATTGGCTGTGCAATGAATTTAGTTTTATTCCTTTTAACAACAGAAACAGACATTAATTTATACGTACGTTTATCAAACAAATATCAATTCCTAACTAAGCTGACTGGTTGCACAAGTTAACTTCAACAATCGCTTACAACTTTTCAGGCTCTATGCTTGAGGGGCTATGAGTAATTAGGCCAAACAAGCTGACCTCGACAGGCACTTAGGGAAGCTTTGCCTCAATTAGTTAATAGAACCGGCCAATGATACCCCAGCCAGGTCAATAAACTGAGAATAACACACAAGTTACATAACCACTATCTAATTTGACTCCTAAAACCATAGGCCCAGGAGATTTGAGATCAATGTCTGGACTCTGGAACCTATCAGGGCTTTCCGACAAACAGGCATGAGAAATGAGCCACCTTCTGTCATATCAGATACGAGTGTCACCACAGACGCATACAACGGCAGAGCAATAACGCACCACCTCTGAAAGAACATAGATCCTCTGCTTCTCTGCAGCAGATATATTAACCATTGATCGGTGAATCTGGTGCTTACTTTACTGGGAATCCTAGGATTTGAATCTTGCATTCTCCCCGTAAAATTGGATGAAGCCGAAATCCCCTCAGATAAGTTGATTTAAATCTTGCCACTGTTCTTTTTCCTGGGATTTTTTTCATCAACCCAGGCGACTAAGGTACTACGTGAATATTCTCTCTCTTGATTAACTACTATTGTGTTAATCTTACAGTCATCCAGACTTTGAAGCATCATGGATCTGAGTTCCTTCTGAAATGTCAGAAAGGATGGTTGCCATTACCATGTCAGGAAAAGTTAGGTAACATTAGCACAATAGTTGTCAATACCATGTCCCGTATCGCAACTGTATCGTGTGAATCGTAATACGAATCGCACGATTCCGCGACTTGTTTTGGTAAAAATCCTAATTTTAATTTGAATTATTATATAAAAACCCTAATTTTAATTTTAATTGCTTTTATAAATAAAAGCCCTAATTTTAATTTACCCGCGAACCTGGTGCGTCATTTCAAACGTCCCTACTCATTTCAAAAGTTCCTCTTCTATGTGGTATATACATGTAGATACAACACTCAGGTTGTTTTGTTATTAATTGCATCTTTGCATTTCTATATGTCACATCTTTTAATGTTTATGAATCTTACTATTCACCATACGAAAAGACAGAAAATCAGCTCTCCCATACACTACTTGTATCTCCATTTAACTACCATGCACCCAAGGTCCTCAAATTTGGCTAAAGCTTGCTGAAATTTCTGAAGTCCCATCTCATCTCTCGCCCATTCGAACACTTACTAATCTAAAATTATCAATCAAAACAGCACATTAACAGTTTTTTTTTCCATTTTCCTAGGATAGGTCAATTATATTTTTTTTCCATACACTGTGAATTGTAAATTCCAGAATCAAACACAACATTATATATTTAAGGGGTCCGAACCCTTCTCACTAAACCAATACATACCAGCAAAGTGAACAACAACCTATATGTCATACCCATTAAAAAATAACAAAACATTATAAATTTTGTAGCTTTATTAAATAAAACAATACACAACACATTGAATGATAGACAGGATAATATGATTCATCTACAATACAAAGAACAAACAATTATTAACAGCGAATCCATGAAAAGTGAAGAAAAATGAATCAAGCGACAAAGTTGAAAAGCAGGGGATCTCGTGCACGGAAAACCCTAACTGCAAAATTATCAGAAACAGAGAAAATGGGTTGAAGAAAAGTACCTTGGAAGAGGATGGTGTTTTTGAGATTTCTTGACCGCCCTTCATATCATTCATTCACAAAAGTTGTTTTCCCTTCAACTCTCTCTGCAAAATACAATTTCCAAATCCACCATTTTACGTCATGTAAGTGTGTTAAGTAAAGTAAGTGTGTTAAGTAAAGAAGGGTAGGTGAAAAAGAAAACACAAAAAGAGAGAGTGAGAGAGAAAAATGTAAGGATGAAAAATTATTTAGTTGGAAATAAATAGAGGAAGTGAAAGGAAAAACAAAAAAAATGTAGAAAATGGTTAAAACAAAGATGGTTTGGTTTGAAAGAAATAGAGGGGCGATAGGAAAAAAAGAAGATATTTTTAATAATTAATAGTAAATATTTTTTATTTGGAAAAAAAATTAGAAAGCATGAGAAAGAAAAAGAAAGGTGAAAATATAAATGATTTTATTAAACATCAATTAATTTTGAAGACTTTAAAATTTAATAATATGAATAGATATTATAATTTTTATTAATAACTAGCGAAATACACATTGTATATTCATATTTTTATTAGATTAACATATAATATAATTTATAGTTTTATTATGTATGAATAATTAATTTAAAAAATAATATTTTAAAAAATAGTATTAAAAAATTATATAGTCATTATTTAAAAATATATATATATATTTAAAAATTAAAAAAGTATTATTTATTTTATTGAATAAATAAATAATTTATTTTTTATTCATTAGGAGAAAATTACTAAATGATATATAGTGTGGTATATATATGTTGTTATTAATATTTTCATTACCAGAAAAATATTTACATGGTTAATAATAATAATTTTATTGTAATATTTTATTATAATTTTGATAAATATAAATATTTTAAAAAAAAGCAATCAAAACAGTGTTATGAGATTGACTTGGTGAGCTACCGAGTCAAAACACTAATCCACTCCAAATTTAAAATGAACTTTTATGAAATGTAAAAACGTAATTCATAATTGAATAACACAAGTTCCCAAATATCCAAGATAAAACTAGTAAATATTAATAATCTTTCTAAAATCTATCTATACACAATTTAAAATTATATTTATAATTTATTAATGTTACTTATTTAAAATAATTTACAAATATCAATCCATAACATAATAAAAAAATTAGGAAAATGAACCAAAAGTTCAAATTGTTTATCTAAATCAAATCGAAAAATGAAATCTACCTTAAAAAATTAGAAAATAAAATTTACAATATCTCATAAATATAATTGAAAGCAAAATCACTCTCGAAGATACGAAGATTCACGGTTCAAAATTAAATAAGAAACAAAATTCATGAATTCTAGAAAATTAAAAACTGTGAATAAAATCTGAATTAGCATATTTTTCCGAGATCCTTAAGTATGAAAACTTATAAAAGAATACAAACTTCATGAAGAAAGGATCGAACTTCAAAGCTTGACAACAACGTTCGAAAAATATAGCATTAGGATTTTCTTAATTTTCTTTATACTTTTTTCATTTTGCCTTTGTTTGGAAGGTAAACTCATTTGGGTTGATTCTCTTGTAATTTCATAATAAATTTTAAGATTCTCTGCAATTAAAATTTTGCTTTTCAAAATTCTATTGTATTAAATGTCTGGTGATTATTATTTATTTATCTTTTATCTAAAAGATTATGGTTTAAAATTCTTTTGGACCAATTTTTTTCTAATTTATCTAATTTTTCTTATCTATAAAGAAAATGTTTTAAAAAAACTAAGTAGGTATGACAAGTACTTTATTATCATTTGTTACTATTTTTTTGGTAGAAGTATATTATTATTACTATTTTTTTATATTTTATTTGGTTATTACTATTATAAAAAAATATTTTTTAATATATTATTTTGCATTTGAATTTTCTTTCCTTTTTTTTTCTTTTTTTTGCATTAAAATCCAGTTTTATGAGCTTCACTCCCTCCTAAATTTGATATAAATGCATATATTCGGTCATATATTTAAAATTTCATAATTTATACAAGTCATTCAAATCTCATTCATTCTTAAGAATACACATTTCATAAATTCATTAAGTACATATCAAAATTAAATGTGTAACTCTTAGTCTTTGTTACCTCTCATGTCACAAATCACAAACATCATTATCACATACACTTACTTTAATGTATGCTGAATTATACTTAAAGATCTTCAATTGTCATACTAATTTCATTAAGTTGTCACCACAATAAAGTTACATGACAATAACTCAGTCCATTCATATGACAGGATAAATTCAATTGACTTACAAGATACAACTCTTTTTCACACTGTAAACTAGGTCATAGAAACCTCCTTTGACTCTCATCATCTAATATTTTCCTTTATGTGAGTCTAATATCATTAGAGTGAAGATATCTAATAAAGAATCTCAAATTTAATACACAACCTAATCATTTCAACATACTATTTCACCGTTGAAAATAACTATGTTTACATTTGGTCACATGAAATTCATCACACACACATATAAAATTAATTACTAATCTATGTACATTTATATCTAACTCTGATATTTAATCAATTAAAGCGACAAAAAGAATAGCTTGAGTGAACTTCTTTTAGCTTGAATTTTTGCTTGAACGAAAATAAGGCCGAGAGGATGGATAATTTTCTACTCCATTTTTTCTTGAGTAAAAATGGAGCTGAGAGCAAATGCTAATTTGTTGCTATATTTTCACTCACTTAATGAAAATTTGTCACTTGAGTAAAAATACCAGAAAATCAACTTCATGTAGAAAGATCAACTTGTTTCAAAACTTTACCTAAATAAATATAACGAATTTGCAAATTTTAAGCAACTCAAAAGGCTAGCATGACTTTCCCAATACACATGCCAAATTGATGTCGTTCATGTTGTAGTTTTGCTTCATTTTTTCTTTGGCTAATTTGTGTCTAAACAATGACAAAATTTCGTATAAAAAAAGGAAAAAAAAGAGAAAAAGGCTTGCATGACTTTAATTTGCTCAATATAACTCATCATTAAGCTCATATATCAATTCATAATAACTATGAGAAAATGACTATTCTAATTAAAATCACATTCATAACCCAGATTATCAATTTTATAATTTAACATACAAAAGTCTATTCATGATCTCAATATCTCTCAACAATGGTATTAAATCCAAAGTACTATAAAAAAAAAAAAAATCTATTAACTAGAATCTTAATTAATACCTTACTCCATTTCAAACATCTACATATATTTTAAACAAAATTGTATATTTAAGAGATAGTTTGATTGCATAAAGCACCTACTAATATAGTTTTTTTTATAGAGTCTTATACTCACTTCTAAGTTTTAGTATAACTTGTAGGTGGGTACTCATTTAAGGCTTAATTTAGATTACCATCATCAAACAAATGGGGAATTAAAGAGGACAATTCATTCATTAGAATAAGGATGTGTGTATTAGATAATTTGGGTGACTAGGATAAGATCTTGTCTTCAGTGAAGTTTACATATAATAACACGAAGAAAACATTGAGATTACCCTTAATACAACACTATATGGGAGGAAGTGTAGAACACCTCTTTGTTGACACCAAGATGATGAGAATATTATGGTGAGACTAGAGTTGCTGTAGCAAACAACATAAAATATTATATTGATACAGGAAAAGATGAAGACATCTTAAAGTAGGAAGAAATTTTATGCATATAAGAGAAAGAGACCTATGAAATTTGATGTTGGTGATCATATGTTTTTAAGGTTTTCCTACCATAGGTGTTGGAAGAGAAATAAAGTTTAGGAAGTTGACTCTCAAGTTCATCAAGTCATACAAGATTCTCATAAAGATAGGTGTAATGACTTATGAGGTTGTCTTACCTCCTTTTCTAGCTAATCTACATAATTTTTTAATGTATCGTGATTGATGAAGTATGTGTCAAATCCAAAGCATTTGTTGAAACTTGATGAGGTTCAAGTATTTAAAGATCTATCATATGAAGCTAAACCAATGAGTTTTAAAGATCATTCGATAAGGCAAGTGTGAGTAGAAATATTATTATGGTAAAAGGGTTGTGGAATGTGAAAACTTGTGACACTACTTGAAAATTGGAAGATAAGATGATAGAGACATATTTTTACCTTTTTTCTGATAAGTATTTTTTGTGATATTGATTAAATTAATACATATTAGTTTATGTTGTTGTGATGTATTATGTTTTTTAATCAAGTTTCATACGAGCAAGTTAAAACATCTTTAACTTAACTTATTCTTTAAAATATTTTTTTAAGGATCTTTGAAAATAGGTAAGGAGAATTAATTAATTAGTTTTATTTTAAATTGATCGGAATGTTGGTGTGAGTTGAGAATAGAAGATTTAACTAGTTATTGATAGTTGGTTGAGAAGAAAATATGTAATTTTTATTGTGATGTTAAATTGGTATATATGATTGAATTTTCTTAGTTATTTAGGTGAATGTATATATTGCTCATGAACTTGAGATAGTAAATTTTGAAACCAGATTCGTGAAATAAATTTGATGTTAATGTTAGAAATATAAACTGATGAATCTAGTAAATTAGTAAAGTTGTGAATGAAACAGGATGTTGATTTTGTATTGGATTTTAGCTAGAAATAATTTATTGATAGTATTTATAACTCAAATGACATTATGTAGCTTAAACAAAAGGGACACATTCTTTTTATCCTTTAGAAAATTTTTGCTAAAAAACAAATTGCTCAAGATAAATTAAAGTGAGACAAACCTTTCATCTCACATGATTTTGGCACAAACAATTATTTATAAGTTAATTTTTATATAAAGAAAAAATTTATGTTTAAATAATTATGAGAAATTACATGACTTGTATTTGTGATGTATTTTAGGTTGTATATAATTGTTTTAATGGTTATCAACACAATTTAAAATACATAAATAGATTCAAGTGTATGATATAGGATCGTATGATATTTTGAAGGAAAGTATGTTGTGTGCACATACCTAGTGAGGTATCATTTCTTGTATTGATATATTATTCATTGGGAAAGAGTATAAATAAGTTTACTAAAAAAGTTATACTTTTTAAAAATATTTAAATTGTTCTCAAATTAAAAAATAATAATTTCTTCTAAAATTTTCTATCACAATAATATATTTTATAATTAAAATATTCAATTTTTCTGAAAAAAAAAATAATCATCTTAAAAATTCAGTATCGAAACAATTATAATAAAAATTCATTACCTAAACCTAACATATGTGTCTTTGCGTACATAGAAACTAATCTGCTTGAGGTTTGCATTAAATAGAACAAAAGCTGGAAAAAAAAATATTACACAAATCATGCTAACATGCACAAAGATGTTATAATAAAGAGAAAATGGTTAGTTATTAATTAACATAAAATATATAAAGAAATTAATATTTTATCTTCTATATTACATGTCATAACTCTTTATTTTATATATAATTAGAATGTATAATAAATAATGATGATAGATTGAAAGAGATAAAATATTAAGAAAAAGTTAAAAGAAAAAAAATTCTAAAGAAACTCTTGTTGAAAATAGTTACTTAAAATGCTTTTCTTTAATATATTTATTTTAATTTTTACACATGATGGATATTTAATAATATTTAAAAAAAAATAAAAATCTCAAATTGTATTATTATAAACGAAGAAATTGTGTGAGTGTTCCTCGGTAAATAAGGTCATTTAATTTTCATGTTGAATTAGTCAGAGCTAAATTTATTCTTTTAAGTAAAGAAACGAGCAGAAATTAATTACAGCAAAACAAAGTTAAGAAAATATTAAATTATTTAATGAACTAAACATTATCTTTAAAAAAATCATTTAATTTAATCCTCGCAGTTATTAATTATTAAAATAAAATCCAAAAATAAACATTAATTTGTCATAAAAAAATATTCGTTGAAAAAGAACATTTCTTTTAAATAAACCTCAATATTTTAATTTCTTAGCTATTTACTTTGAATTGAAATATACTGTAGATTCATTGAAAAATGTAGTCTATGTATCCCTAACATTTGTTTTTTTTTTTCTTCAAAACTTTGAAATTTGGTGTTTAATGCAAAAAAAAATTGAATTTGAAAATGAAAAGATGCAGTAGATGAGGGTATTAGGTTGGGTATAAAAAGAGAAGAAGGTTTAACCGCAAGTAGAGTAGTTGTTAGCGCCTAAACGAATAGCCGCAGTATTATGTATGAAAGAGGATCATTCCAAAACCCAGAAGAACCCAAAGAAACTTGTGAGTGAGAACTGTGGCTGCACACATACACTGCGTATTAAGCAAAAATCTTGACGCCATAATCGCCAACCTAAATTAATATCCTCTTCCGTAACGTTTCCTATGGAAACAATGCATGCGTCAGGTACATTTGCTTTCTTTGCTGATTCCAAGTTAAAGTTTCTTGATTTTCTGAATTTTTTTTTTGGTTTCTGTTTTCAATAACCCTGTTGTGTGTGCCTTGTTGGAAGGCATCCGTCACGTTTTCATTGTTTGTGTTATGGGTTGTCAGTGTTTGATTGGTATGTGGGTGCACTTGGCTTCCATTCCCTGTTCTGCTTGAACTATATAAGCCCTGCCCACAAGCTGTTTGGTTAAAGAGTTTCAAGTCTAACTAGGTCTTCTTTCTGAGTCTTAGATACAGGAAGTTCCTCATTTTGTTCTCAGTCTTGCGGCTCCTGGCCAAGGTATGGTTTTCTTGGCCTTCTCTTGTTAGATTGGGGTCCCTGGTTTTCTTTTATGTGAAAGTAGATTTTATCAACTGGTCTTGTTTTAAAAGGTTTAATTTTGAATTGGTGTTAATTCTGTATGGATTTTATTCCCAATTTTACTGTGTCAATGTTTTCTTTGAATTCCCCCTCCCCCAACCCCACTGTCAATTTCTTATTCCTTTGTTTACGCACTTTTTGGACCTATAGTTTGTTTATTCAATTGACACGCAAATGTTTTGTGGGTTTCAGTGTAAGTGTTCCTGAAATGGATAAAACGGGTGATGGGGAGGACAGACAGGATAAAGGGTGTAAGAACAAGAGAAAATTAGCTCATCCTTCTATACTTCCTGCTAGTTTACCGTTGTTTGAGTTCCCTCGGTATGAAATGCCGGTTTCACAAAATGGCTTAAATGAATTTAGTCCATCAGAGTGGTGGTCGCAGTTGTTTAGTAGAGAAAATGAACTGCAAATGCGTGAGCTTTTGGATTGGAGTGATCCTATTGCAAGCCAGCTTGAGGAATTGCTGTTGTCTAATTTGCAAGCGATTTTCAGGTGTGCACTCAAAAGGGTTGTTGAATTAGGTTTTGATGAAAAATTGGTTGAAATGTCCCTTTCAAGGAAGGCCCTGTACATTGAGGAAGGAGATCCTGTCACAAATATTGTAGATCAGACGGTGAATGTTTTGAAGGGGAAAGAAGATGCGACAGATTTTGTATTTGAGAGTTTCCAGCATCTGCTGCATTACACCATGGTGGAGATGATCAGTGTAGTTCGTGAAGTCAGACCCTCCTTGACAGTTGGTGAAGCAATGTGGGTTTTACTGATTTGTGACTTGAACCTTTCACTAGCCTGTGCAGTGCAAGACCGTCCAGGTGTTGTTTGTAATGCGGAAAACTCTACCAGTTCTTCCAGTCTACAATCTAAGTCGGAGGTCCAAAGCTCTGATGCAGTTTCCAATTGCAGTTCACCAACTCTCCAGAAGGATTTGTCCTCCAATCACCATAATCAAAGGTCTGGAGAACCTAAGTTTGGAAGCTTCCTTAATTCACCCAACAACCAAAGTTCTCATGCTACAGGAGGAGTAAAACTTAAGGCAGAGAATGCATCATTGCCAATTACTGCAGAGAAATCCTCCGGAACATCAGGTTTTCCGTCCCACGAATGTAAATCTGGATCTTGCTCTAAGCGGCATACCAGAAAAGAAATAGCAGCACTTAGGCAGAAGTTCTTTCACATGGAGAAAACTTACAGGAATTGTGGAAAAGCGGGTTTTAAATCAGGGAAGATTACAAGTGTTGGTAGTTTGGTTGTTGAAAAAAGACTCAAGCCGCCATCTGAAATTCCTAACCAGCAAATGAAATGTGGCTCCTCAAATTTGCTAACCACGAAAGGAGTTTGTTCTGCAAATATAACATGCCATATTTCAAGCAGTGATGCATCTGCTTTATCTGCAGGAGGTAACTCTGGAACATTACCTGCAAAGAGTACAATATCTTGTACTCACATGGTGAATGCAAAAACTTCAACACGTGCCAGTACATCCAAACCAAAATCTGAGCTAAGCTGTTCTGTCAAGATTCTTGATTACTGTGCTGATATTCCGTTTGATGAGGCTTTGGGTAAGTATGTCCCGCGAGATGAGAAGGATGAGCTAATTTTGAAGTTGATAACTCGATTGCAAGAATTGCAGGATGAGCTACTTGGTTGGAACAACTGGACAAATCAGAAGGTTATGCAGGTTACGAATAGGCTTGGGAAACTACAGCCTGAGTTTAAAACTCTGAGGAAGGAAAAGCAAGACGCAGAACTGTTGAAAAAGGAAAAGAAACTTGCGCAGGAGACTGCTGTGAAGAGGATATCTGAAATGGAGAATGCCATGGAAAATACGAAAAGGCAAATTGATAGTGCTGCTTCTGCTGCTCTCATGCTAGAGGCAGAAAACTCCTTGCTAAAAAAGGAGTTGGATGCTGCTAAGTTGTGGGTTGTAGAGTCAATGGCAAGCCATCAACAAGCACTGGAGAGTGAGCAGACGGCTCTTAAACAGGCCCAGTCATGGGAAGGCCAGAACAGTTTGCTTCGAGATGACCTTGAGAAAGAGAAGCACAAATTATTTAATCTGCAACAGGAGCTACACAAAGAGAAAAATCTTCAAGCCAAGATTGAGGTATGTGATAAATACGAAACTACTTAGTTCCAAATATCAAGATATGTCTGAAAAAATCTGTGGAGTTTACTTGTATGTATTGTCAACGTCTATCTTGAGTGTCTGCCTCTCTACTTTGACAGTCCTACTCCAAACCTTATGCTCCTATGTTGGAAATGTTTAGGCACCTTGAACACTCATGGATACTTTGAAATAAATATATATACATTTTTTAGTCTACGTATACGTGGTTGACAATTATAGCCATGTACTGCAACATGGGAGAGGTGCTAAGTCTAGAATCAGATTAAACAGAAGTATAGTAACAGTGCGCATTCAATAATCTATCGCACAAGTCTTCCTTGCAAGTTTTTTTGTTTGTTGGGTATCACAGAGTAGATTTTGTAGAATGAGAGGGTTAGTTTTTATGTAAGAGTAAGAGACAAATATTAATCATTAAATCTTACCAATAATAGTCAAGATAAAAGACGAAGTTATGTGACTTAATGGTCTTGTGTTGTGTGACCAAGTCTCTTTTAATAATCCCTTGGACGTCAATATTTAGTTTTGCAGCTAAGATTTGCTCCTCTTGTATAGAAATAGGCTTCTCAATAATACACCTCCTTTGTATTCGTCTACATATATATACAAGTGCCTTTTAAATAATAGTTTTTCTTTTATATCCGTGTCCCCTTTGTTTAAAATGGGTACTCAAACAGCTTATTATTCTATTGCTATACCACAATCGGTGGAAATGTTACAGGGTAGATTGGCAAAAGAGAGAGCTGCGAAAGAAAAGCTCCTTTCTCAGGTTGCATCCATTAAAAAGGAGAGAGAACAACGTGAGCTGCATATGAAATCTGAGGAGGATATAATTAGAAGGAAGGCTGCTAGGGATCTGCAGAAATATGTGGAAGATATTGGAAAGGTGGAGAAAGAGTTGGTTGACTTGAAACTAAAATCTGACTCTGAAAAAATAGCAGCACTTCGTAGATGTGTTGAGGAAAGGAATGATAGCTTCTCAAGAACAAAGAGTACTCCAAACATGAAGGGAAACAAGACCTCAAATGAGTCTCAAACAATGGAGAGCTGCCATGACAAGTTGGCTGCTGGAAGTTTGAGGCGTGAGCAGGAGTGTGTCATGTGCCTATCAGAGGAGATGTCAGTAGTTTTTCTGCCATGTTCACATCAGGTTGTGTGTCCTGAATGCAATGAGCTCCATGAGAAGCAAGGGATGAAAGAGTGCCCTTCATGTAGGACCCCAATCCAACGTAGGATTCTTGCTAGATTTGCTCGGCATTAGATGATAGTATAGACTTTCCGAATGAATGGGAATCGTGAAGAAGAAATACATTGTGCTTCCTCCTTCCCTTCCCTTCCCTTCCCTTCCAAAACCAAAAGGAAATAAACAAGAAACAAAAACAGAATAGACAAAGAAAGAACTGTCCCAAGGGACAGTTGAGTGTAAAGACCGTTTATGCTTTTACATTTCGAAACATAAATCAGCACAATGAGTTTTTATATAATAGAGTATCTTGAATTATAGTAGGTCTTCTATCACTCAGTTATTGGAGTCATGCCTCTTCATCTCCAATATCTATTTCTGCTTTCTTTTCTTCGTGCAGGTATGTGAGGTTCTCTCCATTTTTGTCCCTTGATGCATACAATTATTTTGGTTTAGACAATCTATTTCTTATCCTCTAACTTAAATCACCCAGTTACTTGCATTTTTAATCGCATTTTACGAATTTTACCATTTAAGTATTGTTTTACTGCTCATTTTTCCATCGACTTTTTACCTTTCACACATTTTCTAATCAAGGTTTCCCCCCTCATATTTTACTATTATATTTTTTCAAATTTTGCCATTATAGTTTTATTTAGATAAATTTTTTAATTTGTATCTAAATTAATTTAAGTTTATTAAAAGATATTTATCTTTTTATATTTTTCTTACTTAAAGGTGTTTAAAGAAAATCTCACATTCTCGCTGCCATATAGATCCTGTTCTCTGTTCCCAATTTACAAAGCAGAATATTGTTCTTGCATGACATGAGAATTTTCTAATATTAAAGTTTTATTCATTCTTTTTTCTGCCTCTAATTTAAATTATACGCAATTTTAGATTTTAAAAAAAAAATCAAGTTTCTTTAAATTTTAAATTAAATAACTCAATTTTCCTTTCTTAATTTAATTAGAATGTATTGATAGCAGTATAAATGTATTTTACACTTTCACTCAACTATATGAATTGTCATATATGACAACAATTATATAATTTTGTAATGAATATTTTAAAAATCATATTTAGGGTAATTTCTATTGATTGATAATGTCAGATATTTTATGTTGATATATCGAACTCTTTTGCCACGAGCACAGGAATGTGTATATTTTTAACTGTATAAATGTATTTACGTAAACATATTTTCATAAAATTAGTTAAAATAATTTATAAAAAATGTTTCGATAAGAATTACAAACTACAAAAAGAGCACATCATTCTAAAGAACCAACTTGATTGATTCAATCCAAAAATGTGTAATTTTTTTTATGCGGTCGTTATTTATTTATTTCATCATTCACCTTTTAATTTACCATTAAAATCTATGATTTTAGATTTTTAAATATAGTTTAAGTTATAATGTGAACTAAACCATAAACCAACAGTTATTTAAAGAAAAGTTGTAATTCAAACATAATAAAAATTTAACATAAATACTCCTTCAGATATTAGAAATCACACCCAAAATTAATTTTATATCTAGTCGATGAGAGATTTTTAATACATATCTCATATATATATATATATATATATATATATATATATATTGAGTGTGAAACTGAATATTTGTAAGTGATCTGATGACGGTTGATTCAATAAATTTTAATACTATATTAAAAAGTAAATCCTTACGAGATGAGTTTGTAAAGTGATTTTTCTCTTTTTATTTATATATTATAATTTGATCTTATTTTTCAAATATAAGATCTTCAATGTTTAATACGTAAGAGGTAGTTAGTTTGAGAATAACCTAACATTATTTGTAGTATAAAGTAAATTTTAAATTATAAGACATGATGATAATCTATTAAAAGCTAAAAGTTGATGGAGTTTTTTTTATCACCTATTCAAGGATGAAGTGTTACTACAATTTAATAGGTGTCTAATGAAATTTATTGTTTTATTTGTGTTTAGTAATTGATGACTCTATATATAATTGATAGATACTAATTTTAAATGTTCAAACTTTAAATAATTTTTTTAGAAATTATTGAGTATTTTAATGTTGAGTATAAATTTTTTAATGTCTTTAATAAACAATAAATAAATGTGTATGAGTTATTTATTAAAAAATTGTGTAAAACTTACATATTATTGAAGTTATGTAACTTTTTTTTGTAGCTTGTCTTTGTATTATAATATTTTTAAGTTTTTATTATATATATATATATATTATTTTAAAAAAAATTTAGAGTAATTTGTAAGTCTTTATAAATGAAAAGTTAGGTTGTATATTGTATTATATGTATGAATGTTTTATATTATTTTAGTTTGATCGTATTATTATTACTAAAATAGGATGTTACAATTTTCATCGGTATAAAATGAAAATAAAATATAGTGGAATTTTCTTGAAATTAAAATATATTACCTTAAAATGTCACATTATTTAATTACTAATTATACTCTTTAATGAAAGTTTGGTCTTATAATTTAGTGTAGCAATTCATAACAACTTGTCGATATGTCCGAGTGGTTAAGGAGACAGACTTGAAATCTGTTGGGCTACGCCCGCGCAGGTTCGAACCCTGCTGTCGACGACATTTTTTTTATGATTTCAGCAGAGTTTAATATTTTAAAACCAAACTAATATTCAGGTTCTAAATTTTTTAAATAATTTAATTTATTGATTTTTTAAGAAATAATTTTTTTTTCTCAACTAATATTTTTTTAACTAAAAAATTTATATTTTAAAAAATAGTCCTAAGAACAATTCTAGCATTACATTTAAAAACATTATACCAACCTTCATTCAATCAAATCAATTATATGTAGTAATAATTTTTTTACTAAATTTCATTATCTTTACATTAAACTAAATATCCCTTCTTTCTATCGTTTACTTTCTCTTTATATTCTTTTATCACTTTGTTTGAATTTCGAAGAAAGTGAAAAAAAAAGGAAAAGGAAAAGTTTGAAAAGTGACTAAGAAAAAGGGAAATAAGAAAAAGGTTTGCAGTATATTTAGTTGATATGATGGAAAAAAAATAATTGAATAATGTTATAATATACTAAAATATCCTTATTTTAATTTAAAAATAATAATTATGAATTAAAATTAAAAGATGATTAATTTTGAAAATTATATTTAATAAAATTGAAAATAATGTTGAAAATTATTTAATATCCTTAAATAATTAATTGCAGATCACGTCAAAATAAATTTTCCACCTACCAATTAAAAAATAAATAAATTATAATACAAAAAGAATTTAAATGAAAAAATAGGATTGGAGATTAAATTGAAAGAAAATTTAATAAGTATAATTATAACACACTTAACCTTTACTACATTATATTAAATTTTTATTTTTTTTAAAGTTCATCCTAAACCTTAAACTTTTAACTTTTAATAAGTTCACAATATTTAGTTAGATTTAAATTTAAAGTTCAAATCTTAATTTAATTATAGTTATTTAGAATAAAATCTTACTTATAAATCAGGTTTATAAGGTTGAGTTAAGTTTAAAGTATACTTCTTTATATTATTTTTAATTTTTTATTTGGAATTTTCTTAAAGTAGGAAAAATCATCTAAGATGACTAAAAAAATTAAGAAATAACACAAATTTAAATTAATTTTGGATTAAATCACATTCATATAATTTTATTTAAATTTATGTCTTGTATAAGAATGTAGATAACATATGGTTTAATAAGAATTTTAATATTAACGTGTGGATACAAAAGAACCTTGATAATATACACCAAAGATATCTAGCAATTCAAATACCCAACACATGTGGATACCATTTATTTCTCTAGATTTTATAGAATCACTGTTACACTATTATGCAAGCTCACATTGGCATAGCCCTCTCTATGAATGGGAAAACAAGTGTACAAATCCCACCACTTAAATAAAAAACTGTAAAATCTACTTCAATTTATCCTAGTATCTAAGTCAACCTGTTTTACAAGTTATTAAAGTATTTCAATATTTGAAGAAGAATTTTGGTAGTTTTACTCCACCTTTCTCTTTCAGAATTCTTGTTCTGCTTCTTCTTTTCCTTTAGAAAGTGACTATACGTGATGATTAGTGTTACATTATATGGCAAACAATACATTCCTTTGTCACTGTAACCGTGTAGGGTACATTGTGAAACAGACCTTCCTGTGTTTATTATTTTGTTTTCTATGCATAATATACTTAGGCACATACAAGTCTATTAGTTCAGTATGAACTTCGATTTGAATCTTCTGTAAGTTTGTGACCAAAAATAAAAATAAAAATATTTTGATTTTGGCGTGAATGGTGGAAGCTAAAAGTAGTGGAGAAAGGTGAGGTATTCCAGCTTTATTTGGTCTTTGACAAGGTGTTTGAGTCCATTCCAACTTCCTAAGTTCATGAAATGGGGTCCCAGACCAGCTCACATTCCATTGTTTTTGATTTTTTTGATCACACAAGAGAAGTTCTCACAGCTGCACAATGAGTCTGAGTCAGAGTCAACAGTCACAACTTCACACTTTTAACTCTTGAGATTATTCTGTAAAATGGTAATGGTAGTTAGGTTCATTGGAGATGGGTACGCCGGGTTTCCTGTTTCCAAAGAAGAATCTCACTCCACCTTCTCTTCTTTCTTCATTTAATTTACTCTCATTATTACCATTAATATTCCTTTCATTCCCTTAATTCCCTTACTTCTCTGTCTCAGTCAAACAAGAAAAACTATAAAAATATGAAACCCATACCTGCCTTATAAGTTATGACAAAGCTGTGAACTTCCCAATTTCAATCTATACATTCAGATTAACTTTTTCCTATTCAAAATGATTAATAAAAATGCACCAAGTTTAAACTACATCCCCAAGTTTTACATGATATTGGCTTTGCGTGTGTTGTGTCCACAACACAACCAAAAGCAGACCAATAATCTTATATTTTTTGGTAGCAGTTGGGGATGAAGATGACAGTGGGCATACCATATCCATAGGCATCTCCCGTTTCTCCTTTTTCCTGTCTCTCTTACTGAATTATGGCATTCTCCTGAGATAACTATTCCATTTCCCTAAGATTTCGTTCACAAATGCCAAATGCCACCATTCCCCTTTTCTACTCAACTCTCTCAACACAAACCAAAGCAAGCCTTCAACTACTACTTCCTAATCTAATCCATCTCACTATTTATTTATTTACTCCGTTTTTGTTTCTTCATTTTTTTCCTTCCAAGCCACTGTATGTTATCCACCTAGTCCTTCCCTTCCCACACGATATCCATGCCTTGCCAAACGTCACCACAATACAGAGTTAAAAATCACAACTCTGCAATTGATTTATGATCTCCCCAAGGCCAGACCCTCTTTTGTCACACGCCCGCTTCTCCACCATGCTCAAGCTCCTCAAGAAGAACCTCCGCCGCCTCCTCCGCCGTCTCCGGTGTCCAATTCGCCGCCGCTCGAAGCCCAAAGTGGTAGTGATCAACAAGCTCGAGAAGAGCGCCCCAAAGGCCCAAACCGAGCCAAGCCCAAACCTTTCCGCGACGGTTCATCCCAACGCGCAATTGGGTGCTCCGAAGCCAATCCGGGTGGCGACGTTCAACGCCGCGCTGTTCTCCATGGCCCCGGCGCTCCCGAAAGGCGCACGCGAGTTGGGGGAGCAAAACGGCGTCGCTTCGAAGGCGAATTCGCGGCCGAGAAGCATATTGAAGCAGTCGCAATCAGTGAAAAAGACAGCAGAGGAGAGCGTTGGTAGCAGACAGAAGATGAGGGTTTCCATAAATTTGCCAGACAACGAGATTTCGCTGCTGCGAAGCCGACAATCGAGCTTCTCGGAACACGACAAGGAGGGGTTGAAGGCGTGGTCGTGGGGGGGAGGTGGGGCCCACGTGAGTAACAGAACGGTGGTTGAGGTTCTGAAGGAAGTTGATGCAGATGTTTTGAGTCTGCAAGATGTGAAGGCTGAGGAAGAGAATGGGATGAAGCCTTTGTCTGATTTGGCTGCGGCGCTGGGAATGAACTACGTCTTCGCCGAAAGCTGGGCACCCGAGTACGGCAATGCTGTCTTGTCCAAATGGCCCATCAAACGCTGCGTTTCTCACCAAATCTTCGATCAAACTGATTTCAGGTCAGCTTTTTAAACTAACTTTTCACTTTCATCATTTGCGTTTCTGCAGTTTCTTTGTTTATGTTAAGGTTAAGTTTTTTTGGGTCACTGGAATGGAACAGGACTGAACTCGGCAATGGAGGCACAGTAGTTTTGATTGTTCAAAGAAACACACGAATATTATTTTTACTTATTTTAATTTAGTTCTTTCATTGTTAAACTGTCTTATCAACTAAACTAGTCTGATGATTTTGTAATAACTGTTTTAAAAATGAGATTTGTGATTGGTTAGTATATTGCTAATTGCTAATTCGTAATACATAAAATTAAATTTATAAGTACATTTATTTATTTATTACATATTTAAACATTTGAATTTGAAATATATTATTTTAAAATAATTGATTTCTACACTTAATTCTAACCCATTTCCTGCAGAGTCTGAAACGCTTATTAAAATGCGTTTATTATTCTATCATTAAATAAATACATGTAGCAGGTATTGTGAGCACACTAAAATATTTTTTTAAAGAAAAAGAAGTAAAGTTACGACACCTTTTGGTTCTCTGCTCTTGTATGTATTTCGAAGAAGCTTCTTCGTGCTTGTCATTGCAAAGAAAAATGAAAAGATAATCACTTTTCTGCTGATAAAGGAGCAATTATTCTAGCACTTTTGAACCAAAAAAAGAATTCTCAAACTAACACATGGGAAGTTTCCAAAAGCCATACACAAGATTTTCTCATTCACTAACTACTCTCACTCTTTCAAACCAATGCTTAAGCAATGATCCACCTCCATTTAGCTTTACGCAAAAAGTTTAGCGTTAACATCAATTCTAAAACTGCTCTTAGATTCTTTCCTTGTTTTCTTGTACGTGGCAACGGCAATGACAAATGCACGACATGCCAACTGTAATAGCTGTAGGCAGCGATGCAGGATTCTTCCCCACCTACTCCATATGGGGATTCTCTGTTGTCACCATTCATCAATGTTCCCTTCACACTTATATTTTATTTTCAACCTCAATCGGACTTTTTTAGAGGTGTATAAGTCACCAAATATTCCAACCAAGGAACACCAATTTCACCCTTTTCTTCTTGTTTTATATACACTTTTAGATTCCCCAAATACAAATGGTGGCTTATTTCCCTGAATACTATAAACAACTCTAAAATGTAAATCTATTTGGTTCGTGTTTTTAAAGAACGAAACTTGCACTGTGCGCAGCATAAAATAATTGTAGTTTGGTGTGGAGTAAGTTTGTCTGATGCAAATGAGGTACAGTTTTTCTGGGGTGGGAGAAAAGTCAGAATACTTTCTTTCTTGCTCAAGTTCATCATAATTATATTGAGAAATTTTTTACTTTCCTCCACCAAAGGCGTCATCTATGGCTAATAATGACCATCTATTGAAAAATGATTGTGGAAATCCAAATTCCAATCCGTGTAAACAAGCTAGTTAGAAGGATTGAAGCATTGTAGATTGAAAGCATTGTGGTTAGAAAATGACTTAACAAGAAGGATGAGCATGAGATGCAAAAAAATGTGACTGATTAAGTTTTTGGGCACAGGAATGTTCTGAAGGCCACTATCGATGTGCCTCAAGTAGGTGAACTTAACTTGTACTGTACCCATCTTGATCATCTTGATGAGAATTGGCGAATGAAGCAGGTAAATGCAATAATCCAATCCAGTGATGAGCCTCACATCTTAGCTGGAGGCCTTAATTCACTAGATGAATCGGATTACTCCCAAGAAAGATGGACAGATATTGTGAAGGTATACATGCATGACAGAAAAGTAAATGCCTCTATTATTTTGTTGCTTTTTGGTCTCACTCTTGATAACAAAAGTAGAAATCAAATTTTTTGTTGGGTCCAGTACTATGAAGAGATGGGAAAGCCAACACCAAAGGTTGAAGTGATGAAATATCTCAAGACTAAAGACTACACTGATGCTAAGGACTATGCAGGGGAATGCGAGTCCGTTGTCATGATTGCCAAGGGACAAAGTACAAACTCAATTTTCAAACTCTAAACATGCTTATTAATTGTTATTATTATTATTCTTACTATCATTACTAATGTTATGCAGGTGTCCAAGGTACATGTAAGTACGGAACTAGGGTAGATTACATATTATCATCATCAAATTCTCCATACAAGTTTGTTCCTGGTTCCTATTTAGTTCTTTCTTCCAAAGGGACTTCAGATCATCACATAGTGAAAGTTGATGTGGTGAGGGAAAATGAGAAGCCTGAAGAAAAGGTCACAAAGAATACGCAACAACCAAGACAGAGAGTTGTAAAAATAACACAATCCACTCCTTCAAAAGGTATCTGGAAAACACACACTTAGACACCTAAATTGAGTTCCCTTGGTTTAGATTAGTATGATGATGATACTATTTCGGAATTGGGGCATTTTCTTTAGTTCCTGACCTTCTGTACACAGCTTTCTTCAAATAGATTTAGAAGCATATGACAAAAAAAGAGTGTGTAATGTCATGATGTGTGTCATTTTTTCACAAAAATAATTGTATAGATTTTTATTAAGAACTTTAAAAATCTATGAAGTGATTTCTTACTAGCCATTCCTTGTCTATGTTCCTATGTATGAATTTTCTTTTTTTATAAAAATAATTGTATAGAATTTTGAAAATATACCCAGTGATTTCTTGCTTGTCCTTTTTTGACAATGTTCATAAAATTCAGGATTATGATACCCTGTTTTTGAATTGAAAGTATAATTAGTTCATCACTATTAATTTTTTTTTAAAATTAGTAAGAAACAGTATCATTATTTATTATTAATGAGATGACGTTTATGAGTTTTTTTTCTGTCACTTTGTACGTTTTTTGATAACATATACTCGGGGTTTGTTTGTGTAACTAAAGAAAAAAAAGTGAATGCTTGTGTAAGTTTTTCCAAACTAATTTTAGAAAAAAAGTTAAATAATTTTTTAATAAATGAAAAAGTTATCCAATGTATAAACTAAAAAATTGATTTAAAAATTAAATGAAAAACTTCTACAAATCCATCTATACATAAATTTAATTTAATTTTTTAAAATATTTTTTTATTCTTTTCTCCTATAAATACATAAAAAAATTATTCCACATATTCTTTAATAGTAAGATAAGATAAAGACATCTGTAGGCCCCACCTTGGAGATTTTTTTAAAGATATTATGTTTTTTCATAGAGCACACGACCCAGATACAATAAATTTGTAAGAGTTGTTTAGATGATTTTTTTTATTAATAAAAATGACATTTTAATTTCAATTCCACTGAATCCTTTAAAATATCAAAAGATTGTGAAACTTATATAATATTACATCCAAGATAATGATGACGACCCTCCTTTGAATTTATTGCCAAAGCTGGCATTTCCATAAAATAGAAAGTAGCCCAGAAAGAACCAGACAAAAGTGCCAAAAATGTTAAGCAAAGATCAAATAGATTCTGTTTTGGAAAATTATGTTTAACAACCATAGAGTTGTATATAAGAATTGTTGTGATAGATTTAAAAATAGTATAAAAAAATATTAAAATAATATTGTTGGTTGTAAAGTGAATGTAAAAAAACAAAAGTATATCAAAATCTTATTTGAACTATCAAAGTGTTAAAATTTCTAAAATAAATTTTATAATAATTTTCTTTCAAAAGTTTGTAGTCAAATAATTTTAACAATTTTTTTTCTCATTTTCAAACATAGAAAGAAATGGATCTAAAAAATTTAAAATAAATTTTTCAACTTCTTTGCATAGTTATGTTATTGTGTTTAATGTTTCAGTTAATGTTTTTTTTTTTTTGTGTTTGTTTTTCAATTTCGTTTTTTTCATCTTATATATACACTACAAGAAAATCATGAAATAGAAACCAATTTTAGAGACTAAAAATAATTAGATGTTATAATGACTAAACTAGAGACCATTTTAGAGACTAAAATATTTTTTGTTTCTAAATTAGTTTCTATTATTCTGAAATGGTTTCTAAATTGGTATCTAATTAGCAATCAAGGTTTTTGCTACCAAATTTAGAATCTAAATAATTGGTAACCTTGATAGCTAATTTAGAAACTATTTAATAATAATAAAAACTAATTTAGAAACCAATATTTTTTTAGTTTTTAAAATGATCTCTAATTTAGTCACTATTGCAACTAATTATTTTTTGTCTCTAAAATTAGTTTCTATTTTTAATGATTTTCTTGTAGTGATAAATCAAGATTTTACCATATTCTCTAAGATAAGATACAATTCAATTAAATCCATAACTTTGCTTGTTCCTCTCTTTTCTTCTTTGCACATTCTTTCTTTCATCATGAATGCTAAATTGTTATCTTGTAGAAGTAAACTAAGAAATAAGAGTTTTATTACATATTTTTTATTTGTGTTTTTAGTGTTTCTTTTCTGCTTCTTGACCATTCTTGTTCCTTTTTTCTTCATCATGTATGAAGATTCAATACAAATCTCTTATGTACATAGTTTCTTATATTTTCACTCATTTGAAAATTCTGCCACATTCCTAGTTTTTCATTTGAATAACTTTCACTCATGTAGTAGGTCTATAATTACTGCGTTGAATGCCAAGAACAAGGTTGAATTTTTGGATGAGACTGTTGATGAATCTATGAAAGAAGATGTCTTTGATCAAGCCTAGAAACACTATAATGATATGGTGATTTCTTAGCTTGTGCATTTAGTTTCTCCCTCCATAAGCCAAAGCATTTTGTAGATGAGATATATAATGATTTGAAATCAAGATTTTTTTTCAAGGAAATCTCATAAGAATTTCATATTTGCAAATGAAAGTCTCATCCTTAAAACTGAGAGATCTCACTATTAAAGAATTCTTTACAAAATTGAAAGTTATATGGGATGAGCTTGGGAATTTTATACATGACCCTATATGCTCTTATGACACAAAATGACCATGTGGAGTGATTACTTTTGATTGCACAGATAAAAGTATTCCACCAATTGCTAAAATTTTCTCTGATGTAGCTCAATAGGAACGACAAATAGTTGACAACAATTTCATTATAGAATTGGAAACCAATATTAATACATTAACCTCTATTGTTCCCTACATATAGGACGTTGTTATAGGAAACATGGTTTTCGTCAAGCCATGAAACAAGAACTTTAAGAATTCTTCAAATAGAAATATGTGTATACATTTGAAAAAAATGGCGAAGTATGCTACAAGAAGCATGATTTTTCTCCATACATAAATATTATAATGGAAAGAACAATGTTGTCAACCATTTTGATACTAAAGAAGATACAAAGACTAGAGTTGTTCAACATACTGCATTTGGAAACCAAAGTATACATGTATCATAATAACAAATACAAAGCCTTGATGTCTCTAATTCAACAGTCCAACCATGAAAATACTACTAGAATCATTTCCTCCAAAGCACAAAATATAAAACTATTGATTTTGGTGTTACATATAATGTTTCCTCTAATCTTGCAAATTTTCTTTCTTAGAAACAAATTTATCTTATAATTGTTAGATTTCCTAATGTAACTAAGGTTATTGTTACTCATATCGACATAGTTAAATTCAATGATGTTTTTTTTGCTAAAAGATGTTTATTCATTCTTTCTTTCACATATAATTTGATTTTTTTTTCTAAGTTGGTATCTTCCCTCAATTTTAAAGTTCTTTTCACATCCAATTCTTGTGTGACTAAAGATTTTAAAACCAAAGAGAAAATTGGTCTAGTTGATGAATAATATTATACAAAATATTCTCTAATATACTCGACTAGGTCACTTGTGAAAGATTAGTCATTTTGAAACATAAACATCCTTATATACAAAGTATAAAAAAAAATGGTTGCAATACTTGTTATCTTGTCAAACAATTTTTTTAAATATTTTTTCTAGTTTTTCTCGTGCTTTTAAACCTTTTGATGTGATACATGTTGATATTTAGAGATCTTGTTCCAATATTTCTTTACATGGTCATGTATATTTTCTTACTACTTTAGATAATTGTTCTTGTTTTACATGAATTTATCTTATGAATCACGAGTTTGAAACTCATACTCATCTTACAATTTTCATTATCCTTCTTAAAAACTAGTTTAAGAAACATATCAAAATTATAAGATTTGATTATGATCCCGAATTTTTCATGAAAGGTTTTTTAATTCTTGAGGGATTATTCATGAAACAATTTGTTTAAAAATCCTCGAACAAAATGAAATGTAAGAATAAATGTCACCCTATATTGAATGTTACTCGTTGTTTTAATCAAATATTTCCATATAATTATCATGTTATACTCTTAAATATATATTCATTTAATAAATCACACACCTACATTTCTCAAGTACTCTTCAGCTTCTTAAAACTTATATAATCTTAATAATATTCGTGTATTTGGATGTTTATTGTTAATAAAAATAAACTTTATACTTGTTCAACTCCTTTAGTTTTGTTTTTCTTGGTTTAAACGTAACACCAAATGATTATAAGGCATTCATGTTTAGTCCATGACAAGTTAATAGAGATTTGACATTTTCCAGAAGTCTACAAATAACATGATTCCTTTTTGTTTATCTTAGGTTAAATTTACTTACGAGGATAACTTTTCGTTTTAACTATCAAAATAAATAAGAGTAAATTATATTAATTGTTCCTTTCTAATTGTAAAAACTACAATAATTAGACTCATTAGTATGTCTTGCAACTAATTTTTTTTTAATGTGAACCAACCTATTAAGGTTAATTATTCTGTTTTTGTTACTCTTGAGTATTGACACTATTACTAACTAGTTTTGAACTCTGGCAGTTGACTTTTGCAGTTTGAAACATAAAATAAAGAATTTAAATGAAATTAAAGAGTCTGCATTATTTAAGAAAACATAAATAAATATACACATTTTAAATTTAAAAAACCAAAACTGTAATTAAATATGATATTTTCTTTTCTTAATTTAAATTAAATTCAAACTTTCTGCCTCTTATGATGGAGTTTGGGTTCAGATAGAAAACTCCAACAAGGTCCATGACCAGGCAAAGCATAATTAAGAATGGAGTATTTCTTTCTGCACCTCTACAGTTTTCTTCCAGCACCCTTACATTCTTCAAAATATTCAAATTACTCTTGATATTTTTTTATGATTCTAAAATAGGAGATGTTGCATAAGTAAAAAGTGTTTTCAAAATAGGAAATCTAAAAAACAAAAGAATTGTTCTATATTTTAAAACACATTTTTTTGACTTCTAAAACAATAAATTCAAAATTCATAAAATATATTTCAAAAAAACATTTCAAAAAGAGTAATTTGAAAGTCATTTCTTAAAAGGAATAAAACATTCTTTAAAAAAATATAGAGTACAAGAAAAAACATCCTTAAAAATGAGATTTGTTGGCAAATAAAGAGAAAAACATAGATACAATTTTAGAAAGAAAAATGATGTTTTTTCGTGTTTATTTTTCCATTTAACTCACTAGTCTAAACCAAATAGTATGAGGCACTTGCAGCAATGTTTGGAAAAGAGATTTTAACAAATCTCTCCATTACCTAGTGTCACATGAGTAACCAAAAACAACAAAAATACGTGAAATAGAAAATAAAGTTGATGACAAAAATGAAAAACAAACAAGTAATTATTAAAATGAAACCATTTTTTAGAGTACTTATTGTTGTAACAATACCCTCCTTTTCAAGTGCAGTCTTGTCTTCAAGGGTGTAAACTATTAGGAAACTGTTTGATCATACCACAATAGAAATCTCAAGTGGTATGCTCTATAGGTAAATTTCTTCCACTCAAACAATATCTTAGTAGCAGGAATACCCCTTTTAACCATTTTCCTATTCTTATCCAGAATAGCCTCTGGTTCACCTTTAGAAGGAACAAGTGAATATAGTTGTGGTGAAAGATTTTTAAGTACAAGATTGAGGATCTCTTCACATTTTCAACTTACACATTGTGTATGCCTGAATTAGGGGGAAGTTTCAATTGATTAGTTGTTGCTTCTATACAATCTATTGCACGAAAATCAGCTGAAAGTTTTGTTGTTGATCCATTTGATGTTTAAGGCTTGGCTCACCTCAAAGCAAATCTTTTTTTCATCTATAGAAAAATTCATGTTATATAAGGAGCCTCCAACCTTGTACCACCTCCTGCTGTCACAATCATTGGAGTGATGGAGTCTCATTTACTCCCAAACTTCTTAACTAATTCCAAATCTAAGAAATTATGACTGCTAGTGCTTCCAACATTTTCTAGATATATGACCCGCACTGTTTCATAATTATGCACCCTGTTAAAGCATTCATAGATAATTGAGGATCACTGAATTGAGTACAAACAGTATTAACTGACCCATTTTCTTCTGTAATCTCTGCTTCGCCATCCACAAACTCTTCATCCCAAAATATTCAAAAACTTTTTAGCTCTTCTATCTGTCAATTAATGGATCAACAGTTTCTTTAATTTTTTGTCCAAACTAGGTCAATTCTTCCTTTACTATATCTAATGATTAAATAAAAAAGGATGTTTCTTTCTATATCCAGTAAATTTCTAGAGACATCTGATATTTTTAGCATAGAGTTTCCAGAATGTATTTTCTATATATTTCAAGACAAATTGCAGAAAACACTCAAAGGAATCATTATGCTGCAGAAAACACTCCCGAAGAAGAGTTAAAGCCAATTATAAAATACAGTAGTTCATTCTGGAATGATAAAATTGCACCAATGTATATGTCACTGTGTTTTTATATAAAAATGTTCTTTTTTATCTTTTGGATTCGGAATGTAATTTTACATTTTGCCTAATCCTATGTGAAGCAGGGAAAGAGATATTTTGTTTACAGATAGGATGCTGCATATTTTTCATTTATATTTAACAAAAATAATATATTTTGATTCTTATATAATTTCAAAAGCTATATACTCAATAACTTGATCGTTCATGAACAAGGGCCAATTACATTTCTTGGCCGGTCATTTAATGGTACTTGATTCCTTTGCTTTGAGAAAGGTGGTTAAATTTCAAAGCTCAAGATTTCTCATTGATCCCTTGTTGCACTTTCTGCTTCAAATCACTGTATCACAAATGACCAGATCTCATATTCCCAATGAAGATATCATTTGAAGAAACAAAAAAAGTTCTCCACTAAGCCATTACTTCAATAAAACTATGATGTTTTTTAATTTCTTATATTTCTATAAATTCGGTCACAAGGCCCACAGAATTATATGTTTTTGATATTGTCAATTATTCCAGAATAATACCCGTCAAAAGAAGAAAAAAGAAAAAAAAAAGAGAATAATACACCACAACCAAAACTCCACTTTGTCCAATTAAATCTTAATTTTTTTATCATTTATTTTGTTCATCTGATAAAGAAGAACATAGAATGCAGTAGCTGAACGTTACAAACCTAAGCAATCTTCTTCCCACATATTAATAATTGCCAACTCCTAACTCTGTCAGAGTAATGATTGAAGTTCAGGCTCCATAGTATAATGATATTATATATGAAAATAAAAGTCAAACCAATTGGGCATGTTCCTCAACATAAACAGCTTGATTAACCCACAACAGAAGGGAACATGTGCACTTAACTTTTGAGAGACATTTATGCCAGCTTCTCGTTTTTGAGATTATTTCACTCTTGCATCAACTTTCCCGTATCCTCTCATGACCCAATGAGTTGACCAAACAAATGGTAATGATACTCCTAAACTTCAACATTTAGTATTGAGAAGTTGTGACACAGGGAGAGAGAGAGATACAAGTGAGAATGGAGGAGCTCAGCTAAAAATTCCATCATTTCTTGCACTAGAAGATTCTTAAAATGAATTGGCAGTTGTTTCTGATAACAGTGACACACTTGATTCAACAAAGCTTGATGATACTCTTCTTCTATTGCCATTATGTAAACTCTAGCAAGAACCAAAATTTGTACATCCAATTTGGCTTTGTAACAGAAAACACTTGAAAAAACAAAACAGTATTCTATAAGCTAAATCTAGGAACAAATTATCCAGACACTATAATCTCATTCTGTACACAAAATCCTGGAGCTGGAGCTTCTTTCTTCCCTAGAATTAGTGAACTGGCTATCACTTTCTATAGTATATGCTTGATAACCCGTTGGACTAGAGAGCTGACCAGAGCCACTACTGCTCACAGATCTCTCAATATCAAGCCTCCCAGCAACAAGAGGGATTGGTCGTTCAGGTATTGAGGGCACTGATTCATCAGACTCCATCATTTTAACAACCTGATCCATTGTTGGCCTAGCATACAACTGCGGGTGAGAGCAAAGTACAGCAATTAACACATACTTCTCAAGAACTTGTGTTGAACCAGGTTGTGGCATGCCATCTTCAATTACATCCAAAGCCTTTCCTGTTCTGACTAATGACCAAGCCCAATCAGTCAAAGCAGAAGGTTGACCATCATTGTTCATCTGAAGCGCCTTCCTCCCACTCAAAAGCTCAAGAAGCACAACCCCATAACTGAACACATCACTTCTCTCTGTCAACTGTCCATACAAAGCATATTCCGGAGCAACATACCCCATGGTTCCAGCCACCCTAGTGCTCATATGCGTCATCCCCTCGGGGTTAAACTTCGCCAGTCCAAAATCTGCAACCTTGGCTTCAAACTTATCATCCAAAAGTATATTACTTGCTTTAATATCCCTATGAATGATTGCAGGCTGAGCCCCGTAATGCAAATAAGCCAGCCCTCTAGCGGTGCCTAGAGCAATCTGCTGACGAATTGGCCAACTCAGTTTCACCCCATTGGAACCAAACAAATGGTCGTGGAGACTCCCGTTTTTCACCATATCACAAACAATAATCCTCTGGTAACCTTCTAAACGAGTAGTGACAGAACAATAACCTCTCAGGGCAACAAGGTTAACATGCCTCACGCTAGCAATAACCTCAACCTCATGAGAAAAGCTGGCATCACCAGCAGCCGAACAATTCTTGAACCTCTTAAACGCAACCTCACTCCCATCAGGAAGCAACCCTTTGTACACATTCCCGTAACCCCCTCTTCCAACTATGTTATCCCGGGAGAAATTCTTAGTTGCCTTCTTGATATCATCGAAAGTGAACCTGATCAAAGTGGTGCTCTGGTCCATGGAGTCCAACCCAGAAGCCAAACCGGTTTCCGCAATACGAATATCCCTATCCCGAGCCACGTTCTTATCAAACTTGCGATACGCCCAAAAGCAGAGAGCCAGCAAGGAGAAGACCAAGACACAGACAACAGAAACAAGCGCAAAAAGAAGCTTTCTTTTTTTGGCGGCGGAGGAACGGGAGGAGGGAAATTCGAGGGAGAACAGGCACTTGGCGGTGCCGGGGTCGGAGGGGCCGAGGTAGTTGGCGAAGGCGGCGGCGTAGATAGAAGAGTAGTCAGTGCAGCTGGTGAGGTTGCCGACGGACTGTCCCAAGTGCGGGATAGCGGAGAGGGAGGAGGTGCAGAGGGCGCAGGGGGAGTTATTCTCGAGCGATTGGTTGCAGTTCTTCCCCACGGTCTGAAGCGTGGACTGGGGAACGAGGGCTTCGAAGTCTTGTTTGGTGGTGACGTTGACGCAGCCTTGGGAGATCCAGGAGGTTCGGTAGCCGCAGGAGGAGCGAATGTCGTAGGTGGGGTCGAAGCGGTTAACATAGGACTGGAAGCTGTCCCAGCAGGAGTCGGAGGCGTTGGAGGGAGCGAGGAAGAAGCCACTGCGGCGGAGGTAGTCGGACTGGACGAGGCGGAGGGCCTCGGTGACGACCTGGCAGCGGGAGGAGTCGAAGGAGGAGGGCTTGGTGGTGCCGAGGACGGTGAAGTTGAGGGGACACGTGGCGGATAAGGAAGAGGATGGGAGAGAAAGGAAGCAGAAGAAGAAGAGGAGGATGAAGGGTTTGACAGGAGTCATGGAAATGGAGGGGTTGGTACGTTAGCGAGGTGGGAGTTGGAATGGGAAGAAAGGTAAGAGTAAGAGGAGTTGGTGTTTTATGTTTTTTGACCATGTTCCTCCTCATTCTTTACCCAACAATACTCAATACTCAATACTAATAGCAGACACTGACACAGGGTGGATGCTTCCGCGAACTCAACTCAAACTACTATTACTACTACTTCTTCTTCTTCTTCTACTTCTTCTACTGCTTCTACCACCCACAATCATTGATCCTTCATCATGGATCGTCGATCCTTTCTCTTCACTGTTCATCGCTGTCCATTCCTAGCCTACTTTTTTTGTTCCTCTTCTTCCCTTTCAACTCTTTTTTCAACATCTAGAAGCCACTAACCAAAATTTTAATTGCCCACTGCCCCTGCATCAAATCTACACGTCACTACCACACCACACCAACATATTTTGCACAATCACCGCTTTCATCTTCTTTTATGTGCTTCTAATTAACAAATCATGAGGTCAATTTTAATATAACCTGTTCCCACAATTTCGACCTACCACAAGTTAAAGTGCCTTTACCAATATACCTGCTTAATTTTGTATCTCATCCACTCCTACTTGTCTCATTTTTCTTAAGAAACCACACATTTTTCATCCATCACTTAACTCAAACAAAAGCAAAATCTTTTCTAGTTTCCCTTTTTTGCTAACACCACACATAATGGACAAACTTACATTACCAAACGCGGTCTTAATTCCTGGTGATGCTGACACTTCGGTTGCTGTTTTCACGTACAATGTTTTATTTACCTCTTGTGTATCCTTTCAAATTTATCTTACATATGATTAAGTGCTAGTAAGATTCTCCTTCACATCCTTGTTCAATATTTAAAGATTCATAATCAATGCTTTTTTCAAGCAAAGAAGTTTCATAATGCTGAAAAATTCAGTTCACGGGATTGTGAAAAATCTAAAAATGTGCCCACCCGCCACATCAATGTAGGTTAACTTTTATACTTAGGTTAAGTCAGTCTCCCACAACATGGAAGGGATATTCAGGTAGACCAAGTTGTTTGTGAAAAAAAATGTTATTATATATAAAATAATTTTATATAATAATATTTGTGTTAGATTAAATTACTATTTATAATTACTTAAGTAAATCAATCTATTAGATTTATAAAACTTTATAAGTGACGTAAATTTTTGTTTTTATTAATTGATTAATTAATTAAAAAAGTGATTTATTTAATATATAAACATCAGTCACCTAATCTAAATCTGACGTAAAACACACCACAATAAGCCTTCGATAGTTCGTCTTATGTATATGTCCACTCGTTCACATTTCCAATTATACACGCAGCTTTTGCTTGGGATACGAAATTACCTTTTCTTCAATTAAATGAAAAGTAATACACAGGGAAAAAGAATAAAAAGAAGAAGATGATTTATATAAGAGTTTTTTTTTATAGTCATTTAAATTTTCTCTTGTTGACTTTCTCTTAGAATTGAGAAGAAAAGGTATTTGAGTGATCCCCGTTCTTTGCAAGGAATTATCAATAAATATGCATATTTTTATAAATATATGTTATTCCCACTCTTTTCTATTTTTTTTACAACAATTCTATTTCATTTTATGCTTTTTTTTATTTGTAGTCACCTTTAATACCATATTCTTCTAGTAAAAATAAAATGCTTATAACGTTTTAAGTTTATGTGGTAACATGAATTAATGTATAATACATCAATTAACACACGATTTTGTTAGTATAAAAAAGCAATATCTATTGACATTAATTTCTAATATAAATGCATTATAATATTAGCTTGGACTAATAATATTTATCCAAATAGTTCGATTTCCATTAGATAATTATACTAATATGAATGTGGACCTGAGTGAATGTTGTAATTACAGATGAACTTTAATAATCAAGAATAATAATGTCTTTTAAGTTACAAAATTATACATAAAATTAAAATAGTTTTTTTTAAACTATCATATCTTAAAACTCGTCCTCTAATTTTCATTAGTATTTTTTTAAAATATTTTATTTTATTTTTTCTGAAGTCACGAACTCAAGTCGAAGGTAAGTTTTTATTATCAGTGGATTAAGAACTCTCTTTTCTCCTTTTTCTACATGTCGTATAGAAACTCAGTGCATGTATGACGAAATGAGAAAAATAAATCTGTATGTTTAAATTTGTAGTGATGTGACTGTGCGTTAAGTTTTGATAGTTGATATCAACTTTGGTTGTTGTTCCAGTTTCATGTTTTCATACAAGTGAACACAAACATTCACACACAATAATCATCTTAACTAATTTATCTTATTCTCTTTGACTTTGGGTGGAGATTTGTAAGAGGGGGAGGGAGTGGACTAGAAAAGATATGAAAAGATATGTGAGGTTGTTTGGATTGAGTAAAGTGAATTTGTGATGATAATTTATTGAAATTTTTGAGTGGTGTGATAGTTAAGAGATAATTTAAAAATTATTTTAAAAATGTAAAATGTAAATTTACAAATTTATTTTTGCTATTAAAAAATATTTTAATAAAAAAATATAATATAAAAATGTAAAAAAATTAAACATATAATAATAATAAAAATAAAAAGTAAAGTTATAAAATAAAAAATTAAACCATAAACATAATAATAAAGAAAAGTAAATACATTCAAAAAAATAAAAAATCGTAAACACAAAAAATAAATTAAATAATAAATACATATAAAAGAATATAAAGACATTTATTAAAAATAAAAATAGTAAATATGTAGAAAAAAATGTAAATACATTTTTAAAAATTAAAAACAGTAACCACACTTAATAAAAAAACTTTAAATACATTTAGAAAAAAAAATTAAGACTTGCGTAACTAGAGAAGAAGAAGAAGAAGAAAAAGCACTATGATGAAGAGAAGCAAATATCCCGTGCAACCAGACCTAAGATCCAATTTGAAAAAATAAAAAACATAACATAATCGAACACTTTTTTCACACAAGGGACAATCGATTCTTGTTCTACCTTTAAAAGTCACAGAATCAATTCTATCAAATCAACCTTCACTCGAAAATCAATTCTGCACTATTTGAAAAAAAAAATTGGAAAATCGATTTTGCACTATTTGAAAAAATGGAAAATCGATTATGCACCCTTTGAAAAAATGGAAAGCGATTATGCACCCTTTACAAAATTATGAAAATCGATTTTATACTTGAAAAATTAGGAAAATATGTAGGAACTAATTGAAGGAAATAAGAGAAGACAAAAGGTTGTAGCAACTGATTGAACCTAATTGCACAAAATTGCAAAACTGATCTTATTCATTTTGATTCACTCAATCATATATATAATAATTACAATTACTGGAAACTATAAACTAGGAATACTAACAGGCCTGTTAATTGACCATTAATGCAATATAACGGTAAAATAGTTTAAGGATAATAAAATCTGAATTAATAATAATAAAATTTGAATTAATAACCAACATCCTCCCTTAATTTTGACTTGGAACAACCTTTCCAATTTAAGTCACGATATTGTTTTTCTCAATCGCCATCAATTCTTCATTCATAGCCTTTTGCCATTTGGGGTGTTGAATGACATCAGCAAGTCTCACAGGTTCCGATTGTGCAAGAAAAGCAAAGTGAACCAACTATCCATTGTCATCAACTTCATCATCAAGATTTACTTCGCAATCTTGAAGATGTACAGGTTGTCGTTGTTGCCTTCTTGGTCTTCAGGTTGAATTACAACTTCAGGTTGAACTGCAGGTGCTTCAAGAGTGACTCTATCTTCCACATCATCGTTCAAAATGTAAATATCTCGTTTTTTCAAATCCATTTCAGTTGTTGCATTCCATTGCCATTCCTCATCTTCGACAAATGTAACATCACGACTAACAATCACCTTCTTTGTCATTGGATTGTACAATTTGTATCCCCCATGATTATATCCAATGAAAATGGTCTTCACTGCCTTATCATCCAACTTTGATCTTGTTGCATTGGGAACATGAACATAAGTAATCGACCCAAATACCTTCAAGTGCTGCACATTGGGTTTGAATCCACTCCATACCTCAATCGGAGTTGTGTTAGGAACACTCCGAGTGGGTGATCTGTTTATCAAATATACCGCACATGTTACGGCCTCAGCCCAAAAATAATTTGGCATACCTTTCGCTTTAAGCATG
>Ga0123342_1000269_pt1 | contig 76215 bp, 43 predicted proteins | sample Turbeawhitnodule_FD_89960 | JGI IMG/M metagenome (GOLD analysis project Ga0123342, IMG submission 89960) | Root nodule microbial communities of legume samples collected from Mexico - Turtle bean Mexico white nodule | ecosystem: Host-associated > Plants > Roots > Nodule | place: Mexico: Nepantla... | reverse complement strand
TATATATATATATATATACCACACAATTTCACCAAAACAACCCCTATGGTGCATACATGTTATTAAACAAATTATGTCTATCTTTTTTTATTTACTCATTTTTTAAAATCCACACCGATTCACACAATACGAAATCGTTTCGGGATTCAGCGATTCTTTGTGCGAATCGCATGATACAACTAAGATTCAGGGACGAAAAAGATTCTTCACACGATTCGTATCGTGGGAGGGTGAAACCATATCGTTTCGTACGATCGTATCGTGAATAGTAAGATACTAACTACTATAACTACGACTGTTATATTAAACTGCTCTGGTACAAGACAACAGCTCCTATAGCATGCTGGGACTGCTCTGTTGCTATAGAACGCTATTTTAAACCCTGTTAATGCAATCCATGGAGTTTATTTCTAATTTACTTGAGCATTGGTTTACTTTTTTTTTCAGGTCAATAGAATCAGGGAATTTCCACAAAAAAGTCATATAGTAGCTACTCACACCGATAGTCCTGAGGTTAAGCAATGAATTTTTTATGTTTCCTTTTCCCTGTAAAATTCGAATACCATTATGTCATGATTTTGAAAAAAAAAAATTACCTTTAAATTTTATCCTCAACTTTTGTGGTTAATGAACTTATCCAAGTCTGATAACTGAATTATAATTTTATATATTATAAAACAGGTATTTATTTGGGATGTTGAAGCTCAACCTAATCGCAATGCTGTTCTGGGGGCTGCCACTTCCCGTCCTGACCTGGTTTATTTTCATACATCTTATTTCTTTAAATAATTTGGTTCTTCCACACCTCTTTATTCATAAATCAGGCACCTGAAACATAAGCTATACCTTTTTGCAGGTATTAACTGGCCATAAGGATAATGCTGAATTTGCTTTGGCAATGTGCCCATCTGAACCCTTTGTACTTTCTGGAGGTTGGAGTCTGTTTTTTTGCCTTCTTATCATAAAAGATGTTAGTTTTGCACTGGTTTAAATTTCTTTCTCAAGCATTAGCTTTTTGGGATCTGAGAAAAATAAGTCATCCCAAAATTTGCAGTTATCAATATAAAACCACAGAAACATTTTTATTATTGGTTGTAATCTTGTCTGGTTGTTAATGTTGCTCCTACAATATTAAACTTTATCTGTTAATTTCCTCCCCACCAAAAGCAAATGGTATTGTCCTTACCCTTTCTGGGTTATTTACTGCTTATGGACATTGGATTTTTGTTAATTTTGTTTGAATTCATTATGGCAGGGAAGGACAAGTGTGTGGTTTTATGGAGTGTTCATGATCATATTTCAACTTTAGCTGTAGAAGAACCCACTGTTAAACAGGGCTCTAAAAGTGGGGGCAATACTGCAAAAGCTACAGAAAACCCTACTATTGGACCAAGGGGCATCTACAAGGGTCATACGGACACTGTTGAAGATGTGCAATTTTGCCCATCAAGGTAGTTTTTTTTGCTGCAATCATACTTGTGTCAATGCCTGTTTACCTGAATCAGAATTATTATGATCAAATTTGGTAAAATATCTTATCGTGTGGTATGTATTTTCAGTAGTTTATTTGTTTGCCTGTTATTTATTGTTACTAAAATAATAATTTTGGTCATTTTATTTTTAATTTATTTTGTTGTGATAGAATTTACTGTCTTAATCATATTCGGTTTGTTATACTGAAGGGAGTCTTGAGTTGTAAGTTGATAAAAAATTGAACTGTAATATTTCAATTTCAAACTTTGTTTTGGATACAAGTCAAATATTAATGGATTGACTTGCTGATTTCCATATCATATTCTCCTTTGTTGTTATATTGTTTTTCTGATATTTTTTGTGACTATGAATTGTAGTGCACAGGAGTTCTGTAGTGTAGGTGATGATTCTCGTCTTATACTATGGGATGCACGAGTTGGATCTGTTCCAGTTGTTAAGGTTTAATTTTTTCAGTTCATCTGCATTATTGCTGTTTTCTTCATGTTTCAAAAACCAAATGTTAATAGCTGAAATAAGTCAAGAAGTGAAGAGAAATATTCTTAGTTTGGCATCATCATTGTTGAAAAGTCACCTTAATTGTAGGTACTCCTACTCCACCTAAAGTTACGACATTTTTGGGGCTTGTCTAAATTGCAATGTTTATGGTGGTGATGGTTTAGTCCCCACATAGACGAGTGAAATGACTAAAATAGAGTATATAAATGGAATGTAATCTCACCTTACAAGGCAGTTATGAGATTAAGTTAATCTTAAGGCCACATTCTAATGTTTTATAAGAGTCTACTAATTTAGCAAGTTTAGATATAAACTCACATTTTAATAATCATAAGCATCCTATCACTTGTGGAGTTTGAATTGCATAATGAATTAAGTTCTTTTGAATATGAATCTACTCTTTAGTGGTCCAAGTGTAGAGATTTTTTGTTACCATTACTAATATTTCTTCTAAGAAGAAAATGACTTCAGTACAACTTATGTTTTATTTGAGGTTTTCTTACCATTTGGATTTTTGGAATATGGTTCTCATAAATCTCATTTGGGTTTGATATTTGTTTTTTTCTTTCAATTGCTGTCATGAAACATTTATATTTAGATTTGAACTTACATGTTCATCCTTTTATCCCATGGTTATCTTTTTGTGCAGGTTGACAAGGCGCATAATGGAGATCTTCATTGTGTTGATTGGAGTCCTCATGACTTAAATTTTATACTAACTGGGTATCCCCTTCCCCCAACTATTGGAATTAATGTGAATTAAGTTCTGATTTTTCTTAGCTATCTTTTTAAGTTCTCAATGCTTTTAATAGGTTTAACTTAGAAGTTAAAATTCAGGTGCTTTTATTTAGCTACCAAAACAGTTTATTCGCCTTCTGAATCCTTGTTCTAACTTTTGTTTCTTTGGATTCAGTTCTGCCGATAATACAGTCCACATGTTTGATCGTCGAAAACTTAAAAGTAGTGGAGTTGGATCGCCTGTTTATAAATTTGAAGGTCATGAAGCAGCAGTTCTCTGTGTACAGGTGGCTGGGAGATTCCGCCTTGTTTATTTTAATTGATGTTTTAATTGCACGTCAGTTATGGGCATTTTAATCTAGCGCTTTTCAACCTACATTTTTCTTCTGTTTCAGTGGAGTCCTGACAAGGCATCTGTATTTGGTAGTGCTGCTGAAGATGGTATTTTGAATATCTGGGACCATGAAAAGGTTTAAACTCAAAATTTAAAGTCAGACCTTGTTGTATCATGCCTCCCCTTTTATTAAATGTGAATTGCGTATAGAATACTGATCAATATAGATATTATGGACTTCAAAATTTTATTGGAGTGCCAGAGCTACTGGAAAATCTGATCACAAAAACCTTTTTGTTATTGTTTATCAATGAATTGTTTGAGCCATTCCAGGAAATATAATAGATCTAAAGGCTGCTTGTCAAAAATATTTGAAAGAATCATTCTCGGCTATCTATTTTTTATTTTACAGCACGGCTGGTCCTATGATCATGATAATTTACTTTCTAAATTATGAAGATCAGGTTTGATGGGCTAGCTTATAGCCATCTTATCACTAATTCCATTTTTATGATTTATTTCATTGATGTCAGATTTTTTCCTTATATTGCATGATTGTTTTTGTTATCTAAATTTTTTTTGGTGTAAAGCTAAAAATTTGCCACTTCTAGGTTGGTAAAACAACAGATTCTGCTGGTTCAAAATTATCAAATACCCCCCCTGGTTTATTCTTTCGACATGCTGGGCATAGGTATGTATAATATTGAGTGGTTGCGTGCATTCATTTCTTTATTAAGTTCATAGGAATTCAACCTTATGTTTAACTGGTTGGAGTTTTTTGTTACAACTTGGACTGTTCAATTGCATAATATTGTAATTTGCCGTGATGTAATAAATGGCTGGTGATGGATTTTATTAAGAAGTGTTCAATACGGTGTGCTTGTGCTTTCAGGGATAAGGTTGTTGACTTCCACTGGAGTGCATCTGATCCGTGGACAGTTGTTAGTGTCTCTGACGATTGTGAAAGTAGCGGTGGAGGTGGCACCTTACAGGTAAACACAAGTTTATTTTATCCTTGGGTTAGAAAGATTTCTCGCCTATAACAGAATGTGGAACAATTGGGGTTGATTTTGGCCAAATCTTGTTATACTCCTTTGTTTTACTTGTATTAAGTAATGAGTTTCTGACTGTTCTTGTGAATTTCTTGGTTTAATTATTACGTGAAAAAGAATTGGAGAGATATGAAAGTACTTTCTGATATTTCTGATATAAAATGTTTTGGTCATTATTATCTATTATAACCTATAATTTTCTGTCTTTTTCCTAACTTTTTATGATGCAGATATGGCGGATGATGGATCTCATATATCGACCAGAGGAGGAGGTGCTCACTGAGCTGGATAAGTTCAGATCTCATATTTTTGGATGCAACTCATGACATTTCCTAAAACTGTTAGCAATAAACACCAGGATTAAGTAAAATGCTAATCGTTCTTAGGTTACAAGAAAAATATCAGTGTAAAAACTTTGATGTTCTGTTCTTTAGTTTTAATTTATAGTTCATCTATCTATCCAAGCAAAACAGATCTGCATCTTTTGCTTGGAATAGAAGGTATATATGATTTTTAGGATGGAATTTAGTTTCCTGTATTTCATGTTCTTGAATCAAAATTGTTCTTTTAGTTCAGTAATTAATATTTGATATTAACTTTTAACTTTTGTATGAATTTTTAAAATGAAATTATACTTTTGATTGAAAAAACTTTATCCTTTGAAATAAGTTGAATACCTGCTGCGATAAATTTCAGGTGGCCTTTAGGTTTGAATTGCATTTAGCCCAGTGAATGAGTTTATCATTTGATAAATGTATTATTTTTGGTTTGAGTATATTAGCTATAAAAGTAAGTTTGGTAGTGTAAAAAATATAAACTCAACACATACTTGCATGTGTAAAATTTTGTAATTTTGATGTTTCATCCTTATTGATAAAGATTGGCCTATTATATATTTTTTAAAGTTTATTAAAATATGAACTGTTTCACCATTTTTTATTATTGTTTAATTGTTACAAGTGTTCCGGTACTTATATAGTTTTATATTGTTTAAAAATTAAGGTCAGTGTCATTTTGTATGTCTTTTTTTCGAAATTTATCGAAGCACATTTCAAGAATAAATAAAACCGTGATGGAACTATCTTAATTAATTTGAGGTCTGAAGAACAAATAATGTCTAAAATAACATTACTTAATTACATATTTTGAATTCTTTAATTTTATTAAAACCTAACTTATTTAAGATGATAAATAATTATGAATTTATAACTTAATGTTTAGACGGTTAAAACTTACGGTTTATATAAATCTTTTGGGACAGTCTGAATATTTTGTAGTGTAATTTGATACTTTCATAAAAGTGTAATTTGAGTTTATAAGATATTTATAGTTTAACCCTTAGATAAAAGTTATATTCCATATAAAATCATTCATTGTGTCATAATTAGTATAACTTGTAGAGTATTATGTATTTTGTTCCCTTTATAAATCAATTCACGAGTTGGTGAGATGAATTTATTGATGTTAAGTTTAGCTTGTTTAACAGGTTAATTTGTAGTTGAACTTCAGTTTGAGCTTTTAAATTTAATTTGGGTTATTAATAAATTGAACTTTAGATAGCTTGTGAGTTGTGGACTTAGGGGTGCCTTTCAAGTGCTCTTCAGTTGCACTTTCTGTCATGACTTTTACCACTTCACATATTTTTAGGCTATATTACATTTTTTTGAGGTTGTTTTGATGCATCCCATGAAGTTCTTGGACACCTCCCATTCATCTAAATAAAATGTATGGAATGAAGTAGAGGTGCCAAACAATTTTATAGGTTACAAAAAGAAAAGGCCAGTTTTTGCTAACATTAAACAGAAACTTTTTAACTTGGTATGATCACTTTTGGGTTCAATTTTATCCTTCAAAAATATGTATTCCGAATTGGACATCCTAAAATATATTTTTAGATTCAGAAATGAATTAATACATTTATGGGATGCACACTCTGGAATGTATTATTAATACATTTATGGGATACACACTCTAAAATGCATTTCTAACTTCAAAAATACTTTCTAAAGTATGCATTATGAATTCAAAAATACATTATAGAATAAAAATCCTGAAATGTATAAACACATTTTGAATTTGTATATTTTGGAATGTGTTCCCAGAATGAAAATTCCAAAATGCATTTTCTGGATCTAGAAAAATCCCAGAATGTGTGCATTGTAGAATGTATGTATGGTCATGTCTGAAAGGTATTTACCAGATCCAGAAATATATATGTAATTTTTCAAATGAGAGGTTTGTCATTTGACTCTTTCATTGGGATGCAGACTGCAATGCCCCACTTTTTGTTATGCACATAAATCATGTGCAGCTCTTTTGGGACCAATGTTAGGTATATGCCATCAATCTTTGTTTAGGGTTAGGATTGTTTTCAATCGCTGCCATCAGGCCAAAATATCCACAACTTATACCCATTGAAAATCTAAACACAATGGGCAAGGCAAGGCAATCTTTCATATGGGAGCTCTGTGCTATGGGCTGTTTATCTTACCATCAATAATCCAAATACATCTTTGTTTTACAACTGTTGTTTATCTTAACACAATTGGTGACTGTGTTAGTTTCAACCACTGTTTACTTGTTTCTTAAGTCTGATCATTAATTTCAATATAACTGAATTCCTAAAACAAACTCAAAGTTGTATCATCTATATTCCATTAACAACCAAAAATGCCACAGGCAAAGAACCAAAAACAACATTCCTGTGACAATACACTACTACAGGTATTGGATGTACATACTATACTAACTCAGCAGGTTATAGTTAGCCAAACTAATAGTTATTAGCTGGAGCATAATCTTGATTTCCCATTTTTTTGCCTGTGCAAACCAAGAAAAGTGGTTATTGGTGACTTGAAGCCTAACCTTCTCCTCCAAGAAAAAATGCAAGGGAGAAAGAGCAAAATGAAACTAACCAAAACGAATCTTTCTTCTCCCGTGCTAATAATTCTTCAAAAGAAATGTCAGCAAAATCATCATCTCTGTTCTCTCCTAGTCCACTTGCTTTTTCCTTTTCCATGCAAGCTCCAAGTTCAAGCATCTTCATAAAAAGGTTATAGTTAGCATATCATAATACATGAAATTTTTCATGAACTGATGAAAAGCAAGCTGGGAGAAATCCAACAACCGTGTGAACGAGTAGTGTTTCACGGTAACTCTACATATTTTTGGAATAAATATAAAGAGAAGATGTTCATCAATCCTCGTAGAAAGGCATCAAATAAAGAAAATACCTTTTGGTATGCTGGTGAGAGTTTAAGCTGTTGTTGAAGTGAGTTATAAACAAAGGCGTCCTCTTCTAAACGTTTTTGCTCTAATTCTAGCTTGTATATCTGAAATATTAAAAATTAGATGGTCAAATGTGTCTGCAATCTTAGCTTGATGGCCTGAAAGTTTCCTTAACAACATACTATTATCTAACCAACCTGTTGATGAAGGCGATCAAAAGAAGATCTATCTGCCTTGCATAGTAAAGCCTTCGTTATTACAAACTTACGTTGAATCACATCAGCTCTGTTAAAATAAGAGAACGTGAAAGAATCAGAACAGTACAGCATATTTTTTGGTGTTAGTCCTAGAATAAGAAAGTAATGAAAAGAAAGGAAAAACTTTTATTTCTAAACTCAAACAAGCAAAACACAGAAAAAAACTCTCCTCCAGGGGTTTTGCCCTTTCACAGTTGAGCACTTTCTCTATTCTCAAATGCTAAAAATGCAGAATGACCCGTCTTCCTACATGTACCTAATCCCTATCAATTAACTAACTGCTATAACTGTTCCAAAGTCCTGACTAATTCCTTCAGCTGAAATCTCCAAAATAAACAAATGGGTCACAAATGTCATGCTAGCATATTTCTGAAAGGCAGATAGAAAGTTCCAGTGCCAAATAAGTTTCCACAAGTACACCTGCATGTGCAGGGAGAGAGGGGACCAAAAAGAAAAGAAAACATCAAGTGCTTTATAATAAGTTTGTACATACTTGTGCTGAAGTTCATTTCTAGCGTCAACCAGACTATTAGCAAAATGTACAACCTGCATTACATAGGATAAGGATTAAATTTGTAAGGTGTTCACATAACAAAAAATTTGACACTTGTATCTTTGAATGAGAATTACACTGAACAATAGTGGGTTGAAATTCCTAAGTATCATAAAAAAGAAAAGACCATTCATGATCCTTAAAACAAAAGCAACCTCTGAATGTGAAATATAAAATGGAAATTACCAAAGAAAGTGCACTTTGCCATCAACATAAGAGTTAAGACTTAAGAAAACTCTTTTCACATCCACAAAATCGTTTGGCAAGTCATGTGGTAGAGATAGACAGTATTATCATTCTTGATCACTGAATAGATGTAATCTTGTTTCCTAACAAATTTTCTTTATATTTCCAAAAACAGCTTATCCAACATATATACAAAAGGTGAGTAGGTTGCCAGTGCCTGCACCACATATCTTCCTGAATTACATTTACTAGTTGAATTCAAATTATTTCAAAACTACCAAAATATTAATTGCACGATTTCATCAATCTATAGAAATCACCCTGCTCACTAACACATAAACACCACTCCCAGATGTAAAATCCAAACCCTCATTTCCATTTTTATAGACTACAAGACATTATGCAGTTCAGGAGGAAGAACTAAAAAAAAATAACAGTCTCAAACATAAACAAAAAACACTAAGCTGGTGGCTAAGTTACCAGCAACTGTTCTTCCCCTTTATTTAAAAACAGCACATTTCCATCACTTTAAAGACAACATAGGAAATTAATGAAAAACAAAAACGTAAACGAACAAAACAAAAATCGAAAATTGAAGAAAGAAAAACCTGCGGCAGTGTCAGTTTCTTCAAGTGGTTGCATTTGACAAGTTCATCGTACTGCTGTTTGATCTTTCTCTGCATAAAGCTGCTGGAAGACGTGAACGGGTAGTAGGAGGCCGATTCAAGTCGGAGCGCCGATTCCGAGCTCGAATCGGTATTCTCTTCAACTGGGGTTTGAGTATCGGTCCTCTTCTTCTTAGGCTTCTTCTTCTTCTTCTTGGGGGCATGTTGGGGTGGCAACAAGGTTGGAACTTGAGCAGTGTGGTGTTGCCTTTTGGAGAAACGTTTGAAGAGAGAGAAAGAGAGGAAGAGAATGGAAGAGAGGGATGCGAAGAAGAGGAAGAAAAGAATAGGATCGTGCATTTGTACTTGTGGGTGGCGCTCAACAGAGAATGAGAATGGGGAATACGAATATGAAGGTGGAGGCTCCATGAAAATGCAGAGAGAGAGAGTGAAAAAAGAGATAATATACTCTGTTTTTTCTATTTCAATTTTCTCTTTACTCTTTTTCTTTGGAACTCTTCTCTCTTCCTTTTTGGTGAAACTCTTTTTTATACTTTGTTTAAAATATTTTATTTCAGTTACATTTAAATAAATGACAGGTTGTTTGAGTTTAATAGATCTACTATGCACTAATAAAGATATAGTATAAATTGTAGGTGGTTATTAATGATTTCTAATTAAGTCACATTGTTGACTGTAATTTATTTTTCCTTCCAAAAGAATCAAGATTCATCATGTTTTCATGAATTCTATGATATTGATAATCATTATTTTAGTTGGACTGATCTGTTTTAGAGATTATCTTATTGACTTTCACTTCAATTTTTAAAAGAAATGTTTCAGTTTTTTAAATGTTTGAAATGATTTATGTTTTCATTGACTTTATCTATCTTTTCCGCTCAAAATTTAGAGACCAAATTGACTTTTTCTAAGAAACTAATAAGATATTACATTTGTTGTCACAATGACCAGGCATAACATGAAAGAAATTCAAAACAATTTTGCGAAACTATGTATTAAGAAATAGATTAAAAATAACCCATTTTTAGAACAAATAATTTACAACTAGTTTAGTACTTGTTGCATTAGTTGCATAATTGAAATGAGAGGGTCATTCTAAAATATCAAAACACTACAAGACAATCATGAAATAGAAACCAATTTTTGAGATCAAAATTAATTAGTTGCTATAATGACTAAATTAGAGACCATTTTAGAAACTAAAAAAACTTTTAGTTTAAATGGTTAATAAATTTGCTACCAAATTTAAAATAAAAAATAATTAGTAGTTCAAACCTTAGTAGCTAATTAGAGATCAATTTAGAAATCAAAAATTTTGTTAGCCTTTAAAATAGTATCTAATTTAGTTACTATAACAACTAATTAATTTTAATTTATAAAATTAGTTTCTATTTCATGATTTTCTTGTAATGGAATTATAAGAAAATAAATCGAACATCCTCCAAACAAAATATATCTACAAAATATCATTTTTGAGATCCTCAATAAGCTTCTATTGTGTTTTGCCTAGAAAATTAAAAGAAGAAAAACCAGAAAAATGGCTGTTGAATAGCAAGAAATTATGTTGTGTTTATAAAGAAATAAAATCAAATTTAGATAAAATTACTAGACCTGGAAGATATTTTAGCACTTTACTTGCATGGTTGGGTTCCCTTTAAATTAAACAACTCTCCAAGGCAATAGCTTTTCTGTTGTTTATATTTTACTGATAATAGTTATTGCCTGATAAAGCACTTCTGCACTGAAGTCCTTTTAAGTAGAAAAGAACATCATGATTATCTTCTCTCACATTCAGCAGTGATTAAAGTGTTACAATGTACTACTATAAAGCACGTAAATCAATTCATAATAGATTATTCTAATTTAATTAGTAATTTTGAATTCGAATAAAATGGTCTTCATTATGTGATCTATCTATGAAAGAAAAAATCAGTGTCCCATGCGTGCATTTGTAACAGAACAGAATCATTCAACAAAAAGCAACAACATTCCAAACTTCTCCTTTGACACTTTGCATTTTCTTTAAAAACATTATCTTATCTTCCACTTCATAAATTAAAGATAAGCATGTTAGACATTTAATACTAAGGTGAGTGAGATAACATGAATGTGAATTGAAATTTTGCAGTTTATTGATAACTGTTGAAGAGTACAATGAACTGCGAAATGCATACACTAAAAAGTACTGTCACTTTTATATAATGTTTTATCAAATTTCATCATTCAATCATAGTTTAAACAATTCTGGTAATAGCAGTTAACATTATCCAATCTCATTCCAATGTTTTTCATCAATCCAAAAACATGGTACGTATGATTTCTCTTGGTAGAATCAATATGGTGTTGTGAAGCCCATCAGAACTCAAAACAAGGATAAGGTAATAAGGAAATAAAAAAAGACTGAAATTGATGTGTTTGGGAAGTTTCTTACAGGAAATAAATGGATGCAGATTACAGTGGATAAATAATATTACAGGAAGCAAGAGGCTTCCACACTAAAAGTCTAAAACACTAGCACATGTATTCTGTTGACAGTGTGGTCTCATTGTGCACAAAGCAATTCTTCACCTTTCACCTTGTATAACACACAAGTATATATACACATATCCAAAATCATCTCAGCAATCTTTACAGGCTTTCAACCACATGGTGTGTTGTGTTTTCTGCAACTTCACCTAGGTAAAGCCAAATTAATAATGCTTGTGGTGATCAGAATTCAGAAGTGTAGACTTTGGTTGACCCAAAAGGCTTGTATTGAATAGTGGGGAAAAAATCAATCTGAAGAGTTAAATCTTGGTCCTTTTTATTTTCTGAGGTTAAAATGATCAGGTACAAATGGCTTCTACTGAGAGTTTCTTCATGACATTTGGGCATGGATCTCCTCCAAAATTTTCAGGTGATACTGTTACTGTGCACCAGTTTTGTCCAACACAATTCTGCAACAAGAAAGTTATCCTTGAAATGAACCAACCAAGTAATAATAACACCATGATCATAAATGGATTATTTGACTAGCAGCAAAAAAACCCACTAAGAAAGCATTCCAAAAGAGAGAAAATAGAAGGCAATACCCTTTCAAAGGCATCATAAGACTTGTGAGCATGACAGCTTCCTTCATGGAAGTTTCCACAAGAACCTACTGGAGTACCAAAGCTGGCAAATTTGATTGATGAGATTTTCTGTCCAGGGCTACATGTTAAATGAACTTTTGGTCTCACAGGTGGTTTGCCAGCAACTTGCATCTGATAGCTTATAAGGTTAGGCTGCCACTCATAGATATCAGCACACACACTATCTATATCCCTTCTAACCAAAAAGATTCCATTGGGATCTCCACCTAGTTCTTCAAACACAACCAATAAATTTCCTGTAGGCTTTAGCCATGACTGAGGAACATGATACCTGAAATTATCCACCAGTAATTAGTTTGCCATCAGCATTACACAGAACTTGAGGGCATGTTACTTATTTCTCACTCACCATCTTTGAGAGGCCTCGCCACAATTACTTCTGCATTTATTCTCATTATAAGTTCCAGCATAGTCACAATGATCACAGGCACCGGCAGCTTTATAAGCAGGCCAGAAGCGGCCAAGATTCTGTCCATTTAACCACACTTGACCTTTACCCATGCTGTCCATGTCTAAAGCCAATGGTGCAGTCCCAGCCGGCGCATCGAAAGTTGTCTGAAATGTTAAAAGAGATTGTTCTTTAAAGACCAGCCTCCCAATAAGTTTGTTGAAATTTTGGGGTTTAGTAGAGAAAAGAAGAAAAAGAGAAAATAGAGAGTAATTGATTTGATGTGATGTGATACAAAAGACAAAACACTCTCATGAAATATTATCTTAGGTACTCTAAACTATTCTTATAGAATCAAATACATGATAGTGTTATGAGCTATTTTCAAGATACTCTAATAAGTTCAGCTCAAAGGGTTTTGCACTACATATGTTTAACTGTAAAAGGTTATAGAGGTTCTGTGATATATTACTCACTTTGTACCAAGTCAAAGGCTGTCTTCTAGAAACTAAAGATCCCTGAATCCACTCCACTGAGGAACTTCCACTAAGAGAGTGAAGACTCAAGGTTTCACCTTTAAGACCAACCTAAACAAAATACATAGTTAGATCAACTTCAAGCAAAATCAAGAGAAAGTGTGGTGACTGTTTGAGAAAGAACCTTGTAAGACCATTTCTGCCAAGACAAGTCCCTTCTCCCTTCGTTGAGACCACTTAATGAAATTGGGCCAAGAACACCAGCATTCCATGTTTCAAAATGTGGACCAACATTCTGCATCTCAAATATAGCCATGATCATAATCCACATTTATGATACCGAAAAATCAGCTTAGTATGATGTGCAAGGGTGCATCTGACAATATCTATTTTGAGTGTGACAGAGAGAGAGAGCGAACCGGGAGTCCAACTGCAACACTTAGAAGAGAGATCTTGTTAACACCGGCTCTGAGCTTCACTCCTTCACTAAATGTCAGTTTAGGGAAATTTAAGCTTCCATATGAAGTACCTGATCAAAAGAATAATAGGCTCAATAAAAAGCTACTGGAAAACTATTGACTTCCAATGTCAAATGGTATAAGAAGGCAGATAACTGAAACAATTCTTATTAGTTGTGAATTAAGTAATGCTGAAATCTTTAGGCCATCACACTGTGCTCCTCACCTGATAGTTGACCATTTATAAAAACATGCAAAGCATGCCCAGCAGAAAACACAGTAAGAACAGGTTCCTTTCCGTTTATCAGAAATCCTTCATTGGGATCAAGCACAACACTAGCAAAACAGGAGCAAGGCAAGTATAAGATGTGGAAAAAACAAAACAGATAATAAGATTCATCAATTGTGTTCTAACCAAAGATTTTAAAAAAATGGAAGCAGAGTGCAGACTTGTATCACTCACTCTGTAGAGTACCACAAGTAGTCAGATAAATCTCTTGTTGTATTTAACTGCTCTAACAGGCCAGTCATGGTGAAGGAACTATCATCAGTAGTAGTCGTTTCTTCATTGAATGATAGCCAAGAGAGTCCGCCATGAATAGGAACAGCAGACATCTTCATCTGGGCACTCTGAGAACCAACCTGTATAAATATTTTTGAACTTTTGTTTTAGTTGAAATCTATCACATAAAAACTATAGAAAAAACTCATTTTTTTCTTCTTTTCCTTTCACATATGACAGTTTTCAGAAAATTAAAAAGCAGATTTTCAGGCAAAACAAAACAGAATACAAAAGGTTACTAAATCCTCTCAACCAAATGAGCTTGGCCAAGTTCTTATGTACCCCAAATCTTCATTGCAAATTACACCTTATCAAAGTTAATCTTTTGAAATAAATAAGCTTCCTTTTTCTCACCCTTGCAGTGTTATAAATAGTGTGCTTGCAGTCAGGAAGAATGCTTATAGACCAAGGAGGCAAGTTGTAATGCATACTTCCAAATGCCACTGTTGCATAAGATTTCGGGTTATAGTTTGCAAGGAATGCAGCACAAGCTCCCAACTTTGATTTAAACACATGAGCCTGGACATTAATGATGAAATATAGAAATTCAGTTGTGCTACAAAGCAGTTTAGATAGGATTGATAAATCTCTCCTCACATCACAGAATCAAGTTATACCTCTTGATAGTTTCCAATCTTTGTTACGGTAGGATCTCCCGATACTAAGGCTGGTTCACACAGTTTTATTGCGCTGTGTAAATCCTTCAGATGACCCCACTTTGGTTGCCTGAGCAAACCTGCACAGAGGAACAAACAAAAATGAGAATAAAAGTATACTGTCAAATATTTGAAGCTCTTCACGTATAGTACATCTCTAAGGAAAAGGACCCACTCACAGATTTGGTACCGGCCTAACTGCCAATTAAATGTACCAGATTTTCATTTTCTTAGCAACACATCAACAAGAACCAATACATAAAAATGTACCAATCACATTCATTATTCACAGGACTACCAATACAGAAAATTGCTTTGGATATTTGGATAACATTAAAGGAACAGCAGCCATGTTCTAATTTGTTATAACTCACAAAATTAAGGAATAAAGGACGTTTCTAAATTATATTTTGATATTTATTCCCTGTAGGTCCTACATAAAAAGCAGAAAAAGTATATTATAATATCAGCACTTATTGGTCATATCAGGTATTTTAAATCCTCTCCACTTACCATATTCATCAAGTGGTGCATCATAATCATAGCTTGTTGCAATAAAGGGACCACCAGCAGTTCGACCGAAGTTTGTTCCCCCATGATACTGAAAAGAACAAAATAAAAGTACTTAGATGAACATTTAAAAGGGGTGAGCAATGAGCATACACATCAGAATCAATAAAGAATGAAGTTACCATGTAATAGTTTATGAATGATCCTCCTTTCTGTAGAAACCTTGCAACTGAAAATGCCAAGTCTTCAGCAGGTCGATGAGGAACCGGACCTCCAAACTCAGTAAACCTGCAAGCACAAGAGATGAATAGAGGCAATGGATTATCATGCAATGTCTATAGCTTGAATGTTTCTTATTCTCATTGAAACTAAAAAAAAAAAAAGAAACAAGGCACCAATACCAGCCAGTCCAAGCTTCTGTCCACATCTTTGGCTTGTAAGCCTTATTTGGAGAGAAATAATCACAGTAGAAGCCATTGCAAGTGTTAATCTGGGAAACATTTTTATTTCATATTAGAAGCTGAATGGTTGGAGTCATAAAGGAAAACATCAAGAACAGAAAAATTGAAGTTTCAAATATGATCCTGTCTAGTATTCCCTCCCAGAAATGAGAGTTATGGACAATAGAAAAACGAGTCTACACAAGATAAGAACATTTTCTCAAAAAATACACTTCATCTAAACTTACAAGAGGATCAGGAGTGTCATCTTGCTTGCACATGATCCATGGAACCCCAGTACCAAGTGCCATAGCCATATCTGCTGCCCAATTAGTATAAGCTTTACCAGCACCACCAATTTCATACTCTATAGGTCCATATTCATTTTCAATCTGTACAAAAACACCAGTAGTAAAGATAACAGTGTTAAGGAATGAAAAAGCTAATCACTAAAAAAAATGTAAAATATACGATACACTAACAGCATATTACCTGGGACATAATTATTGGACCTCCCTGAGTCTCATATAACCTCTCTGCTTTCATCAAATCAACAATCTTGGTGGTAAATTTTTGCATTTGATACTTCATTATAGCAGTGCAAAAAAACAAAAAGAAATTAGAAGGTACTCACAGTGAAAAAGAAAAGCTTGAGAAGATTTACCAATTCTTAAGGATCAAGGAAGATTGGAATCTAACCTTAAAAGGTTCATTGTCTGTTCTGAAGCTGATTCCTGGAATGTACTTTAGCCAAACAGGGAAACCCCTGAAAACCAATAAAAAAAACATGTTAAGACATTTTTAATTTGAGAGGCACCAAAATTTCTGCAACGATCGTGTTCACTACCCAAAGTTCCACTCAGCACAGACATAAGGGCCAATCCTGAGATTAACATAAAGGCCCGCTTGCTGCACCAGCTTTACGAACTTCACCAGATCATAGTTCCCCTCAAAATAATACTGCACCAATCAACAAAGCAACAACATTGATTATTCCTCAACTCTCATTTATAACGTGCAGTGTCCCAGCAATGCAAGAAAGAAAAACTAGAAGCCAATATTCAGTACTATGAGTTACCTGGCCAGGTGAAGGCTCGTGCCCGTTCCAGAAAACATAAGTCTGAATAACATCCAACCCTCCCTCCTTGGCCTTCTGAATAAGATCTGGCCACATCTGAAAACAAAGAAACCCCACAAGTTAAAAATGCAAAAAGGGAGAAACTTTAAGCCACCCATTTGAGAAAAAGATGAAAACATGAGGACCCTGAAGCACATTTGAGAGTAACAACATTAATAACACAACAATACCTCAGGGGTGCTCCTTGGGTAATGAATGGATCCAGAAATGAGGATCCTTCTCTGGCCATTAATGGTGATAGCCTTAGAGTCATAGGACACTGAGGCCTCAGCAGAAGCAATGAGAGAAGAAACAACAAGAAGCAGCAGCAAGTTCCACATTTTGAGCTTGAAGCACATCACCGTGATCCACCTTGATGCTACTGGTTATTATTCTATTCTAAGCCCACAGAAGGAAGTAACAAGGAAGTGACTTTGGTGGCTTTAGTTCCTTCTTTCTCTCTCTCTTATTATTATTCCTTACTTTCCTCTTTGCAAAATGATGATCAGAATAAAGTAATTAAAATAAGTGAGAGTGAATATTAGTTACAATTTTCTCTGTGACTTTAATTTGAAGATGTTTTGGTACGAACTCAAGGTACTGCTTTTAAAGGATGAGTTAAGCAGTGAACTGGTTGGATTTGGAGAGAGTGTGGGACCCACTCTGAGTGAGCTTTGGGACCCACACACTTGTCCTTTCGCACACCTCACGCGGACCAAAGCTTGAACCAATCTTTTTTTTTTTTTTCCACTTTTTTTTTTCTTGGCTTTAATAATTAATAATTATTAATAATAATCTCTGTAATTTGTGTTGAGGTTAGTGGAATGTTTATTGAAGAGATGGGTAAAGGCGTGTTTGGGGTAGTGAGAAGCAAGTTGCCCAAAAATAGATTTTAGAAAGTACTTTTTTTTCGACAGGGAGAAAGATTCTCCAGCCAATCCCATTTTCTGGTCGGATCCTATTTTCTGTCATATTTTTTCTGCTTCATTCTCACGCGCCTCCAATTATCGTGACGCCCACTGCCTCAAGTTAACTACATTTTAATTTTTTTATAATTTTTTTTCAACTAGACATCATTATAAAATTTCATATATCATAGAACTGATGCTTTAAATAACAATAATATGTTATTACATAATAAAATATTATTAAAAAAACAAAAGAAATACAAAAGAAAAAAAAATCAAAATTCATATATTAAAAAAACGATATAGTATAAATAATTTAGATTTCTTAATAAAGAACTTTAAGAAAAGGTTATATTCTTCTATCAATTTATACCTATTATATCAATAAAAATACTAATGAAAATACTAAGTTACCAAACTTATCCATATATATTTTTTTACAAAATATATAAATAATTATAAACCTAATTTTTCACAATAATTAAAAAATATGTTTTAATTTAATTTAAATATGTTTTTAATATATGACTATGCTTTAATGAGATTTTATATCAATAATCAGGTTAAATTTTAATGCCAACCTTTATCATGAACTTATTTGTTTGATTTATTAATTATTATACAAATTATTTGTATTCCATAGAAGAAATTATTTTTCTGAATTGAATGTTAAAGCATAAATTTCAATTATCGAATAAAATATAAATTTTTTATGTTTTTCAACAAGAAAACTACATTTTTAATTTAAATGTTAAAACCATTTGTTTGAATTATTATTTATTATAGAAATTATTTGTATTCCATAAAACAGAGTATTTTCCTGAATACAATGTTAAAATTAAAATTTTAATTATCAACTAAATATAAATTATTATTTTCCTTATGCAATAAAATAAAATAAAATTTCCTTAGCAACTAAATAAAAATAAAATATAAAAAATCATATAATCTCCTATTAACGTAGGGAAGAGTGTTATTTTAGACGGTTGTTAAACTGAATTAATATAACCTATAATAAACACTAAAAATTATTAAATAAAAAATTAAAAAAAATTAATTGTTATAGAAATATTTTAGAAATTAAAAATAATTTTTTATTTTAAAATTAATTTGTATTATTGTTAAATTTTCTAAATTAATATTTATTAGCTAATAATATTTTAACTAGATTCTTTAAATTCTAAATTTAATAATAATTTTTTTAATTAATTAAATATTATTTAAAAAAATAAAAAATTAATTTTTAAAATATTTTTTATTTAGTTAATATAATAACTAATTATTTTTTATTTAATATTTTTTTATAATAATATATTTAATTTAATAATTAGTATCCATAAAAAAAATTGTAACAACTTTTGTTAAAGACGGTGCAAAAGAAGTTTGGATAAGTTTTGCTTTTGATTGGGTATTGGAAATTAAATTTTTTATTGTTCACAATTACCTAAATTCATCTTCTGTCAGAAAATTTGCAGTGGATTTTTGTCGGAAAAATCTCACATCCAAATCTATATATTCTGAAACTGTGTAATCAATCACCACAATAACCAAATACATAATTTTGTTACAGAGCCATTTTGAGAATAAAGATAATATTGGTTAAACAAAAATCACCAAAAGCACTTATTAACAAAATTCTGGTAGTAATTAAACTATCAATTTTTAAAAAAAAGAATGACACTGAATTAAATTGAAATTTTTAGAAGACACAAAAAAAACTATATAATATATAAAATCGTGTAAACTTTAATGAATTATTTTTTTATTGAAATTTTATAACTTTTTATTTGTATTTATAAATACAATTTCTTTATACGTAAATAGGTGGAAATTTTCCATTTTCTAAATTTTTTCAAGTAAAAGTAAAGCTATATTTTCTAATTTCAATATTTCTTAGATTTAGGTAATTGTTTTTTTGTTATTTTTTACAACCAATATTTAAGATATTGTTATTTTTATTACTCGGGCAAAGAGTCACTGCATTTTAAAAATTCATGAGTTAATGATTATGCATTTGTTCAACATTATAAATAAATTAGTAGATAAAGAGTTATTGAAAAGTTAACTTTACTCAATTTTATTAAAACAACTATTATATACCATAAAATGTTTTTATTTTTAGTTGAGGTGGGACTCTTATCTATGGATTATGAAGTTAGCATATTATGATATGTTTACTTTGGATAGTTGATGAGAGTGAAGCATAGAGAGAGAATGGAGATGCAATAATAAGGGTTGTTTGGGTAGGAGTGAAGATGGAAGTGAAGTCTTTAAGATGAAAGATACCCTAATCACTTCCTATGCAGTAGTTGGTGATAGCTGTGATCTAGTTAGTTTCTAAAGGAAACATGGACCCAGTTTTGCCATCTACCTTTTATGATCAACAATACCATTTTGTTGGAAGCTAACACAGAGCCAGCTAATATCTTCTATTTCAACCACAAACCCTAAATCTAATGCTTCTGTTCATCACATTCATAAACTCAACACAATCTTTTTTCCAACTATCTCTCAATTATGCACTACAGTAGTACCAAACAAGAATTGGGTAGATGGATAACTTGGTTTCAATTCTTTTATAATGAATTCCAATTTCACTTTAAGAATCAAGACAATAAATATTTATTTTTTTTCATTTAGAAATATGGTTTTAGAAGTTAAATTAAATCTTATTATGAATTAACCATTTCCAACCATACAACAATAAAAAATTAAATGAATAAATAAACTCTACTTTCCTGCACCTCAATATAGGATTTGATGACAAAAAGAATAAAAGAAAGTACAAAACCAAAAGAAGAAACTCATTAAAATGGCACTGCAATATTTTCTCTGGATTTAAAGGATTTATACAGAGATAAAATCAATTAGTTGTTTCTCATCTTCAATTAATTAGTTTACTGTTTATGTATAAATTTTATTAGTTTACTTAGTATACAACATCATAATGTATTATGCTAATTGTTTTTAAGTTAGCTTAATAAAAAAGTATTAATATGTTCACAACTTTGCAGAAAAAACAAAAATATTTTTATTAAAGTAGAAGAATTTTGAAATTAGAGTGACACATTGTAAAATAGTGTCTTTTCATTATATGGTTGTTAAAGTAATATTTTTTTGATAAATTCATATCTTTAAAAAAAAAAAATCATCAAATAGAAATTAATTTTAAAACACAAAAAATAATTAGTTGCTATAGTGACTAAATTAGATATCATTTTAAAAATTAAAAAAAAATGGTTTCTAAATTAATTTCTATTATTGTTAAATAGTTTTTAAATTGGTATTTAATTAGCTACCAAAGTTTTAACTAACAATTATTTAGATTATAAATTTAGTAACAAAAACTTTAGTTATTAATTAAATACTAATTTAAAAACCATTTAATAATAATATAAATTAGAAACAAATTTAGTCTCTAATTTAGTCACTATAACAACTAATTTTTTTTTCTGTTAAAATTAACTTTTATTTCATGGTTTTCTTGTAGTGTTTATACTGTATCGTATCATTATGAAAGTAATATTTTCCTAATAATTTATCTAAAAAAGACAAAGGGAATGTGAATACTTGTACTTATATGAAATAAAAGAAGGGAGACACAATGCAAGGGATGAAAAATTGAGGGCAGTGAAGGATTAGAAGGACACATAAGCAAAGATGCAGAGATATGATCCAATCCATAGCAACAGTGTTGCATTAACTCTTGGCAAAGACAAAAATGGTTTGAGACAGAAGAAGAGGAAGCCATGCACATCCCACAATCATCGGAACTTATCTCAAAAAGGATGAGCTTGCCACATACATTCTGTGGTGGCATAGCATACAAATCAGTCACCATCCTTAGCCACTGGATTTGAGGTTAGGACCCAACACATGTGGTCATGTCACTGTAATGTGTGGGTTCAAAAGTGCATTTCTGTGGGACACATCAAGGGTCACTAAATCTTATTTTCATTCTCTGTTTTTACTTCCTTCCTTTTGTTATTCTACCAATAAATGAAATACCATTTACTCATTCACAGTGTAAGGGGATTTCTTTTTAGTTGAAAAACTGTGTAGCATGTTTTTACTTTAAAGTTTGAGCATGCATGTGTTTTGCTTTTCAAAATATAAAAATAGGAAGAGATCATGGTGCTGGTTTTGCAATTATCATTATTCATTTGATTGAAACTTCAAAGAAAAAGCAATCACTCTTTTGTTTTCTCTTTTTGGTTTCCTATGAAGTGTTGTTGGGGTGGTAGATGTGACGACTTTTCCTAATGCTAAGACAATTTGACTTTCTGTTGTCTCAAACTCCTAAAGCTACAAAGCAAGGAATTCCTCTTTAATTAATCAGTGCATCGACCAATGTCAATGCTTATTTTTGGATAATTAGTTGGTATTTAGTTATAGCAACACAATATTATGAGAATCATAAAAAAATTGGCTGGATTTGGCTGGATGGTAAGGAGTATTATGAGTCTCATTCTCATCAACCAAGTTGGAACCGGAGGAGACTTAAAAGCCTCGATATCCGATTTTGGGTGACTGACATGTTCAAAATGCATTAAGATCAAGAGGAGATTAATAAGCCTAAATTCTACAAAAAAAAATTAGACAACTCATCCTTAATCCTAAATCATGATCCAAAAGTTAATTCGGCCCAATAAGTAGACGCACATGATAAACATATAAACTGTCATAACTTTTGAAAAAAAGGTATGTCGTTATCGCGCATTTATTGTACTGAACATCGAATACTAAATACTTACTTGAATGTCGAAATACCTTTTGTTGGTGTCCTCCTGACCGAAAGCCTACGAAAGAAAAGAGAGATTGACTGAAGTAGAAAAGCGAGACCATAGAAAGGAAGACTAAGCCAAACAAGTCTCTGAAATAAGAGAACAACCACTTTCTTTTTCCTGATAGACATTTCCATCAATCTTGGTCAATAAAGTTTTTAAAGAAATCCAAGTTATTGTAATTTATAATAATTTTAATAATCATACATATTGAAATATGACATAGAACTTATTCTTCTCATCATATATATCTTGATGCTATGACTCGTTCTGTACTATACCTAACCTGTTTATGGTCTGTGAAATAAAAGTTGTGTACTTCAAAAGTATGGTGAACTTCAGAATTGAGTCTTGTTTCCCCATAAATAATCTTTATCTGTAACCTCAGAACATCATGTACCAGTTAAAATCTTGAGCCCTCTTGTTGTTATGTCTTTCTGGAACCAAAACCTTTGACTGTATTATATCCAGTTGGCATAATACTTGTATTTTTGGTTCAACCACAATTGTGTCAGAATACTATATGTCAAATGTTATGTTCCTCAAAAGTTTTGAAGTTCCTTGGCCAAACGAACCACTTAAGGAAAACTCACTAGGCAACTTGTTATTTTCCTCTGACTCGTGTTGATATGGGACCAACCCCATGTTCTTCTAAGCACTGTGCATTTTTTGCTAAATGTCATTTGTCACAGTCACAGAATGAACCAAATGTTCAATTAACCACACAAGATTGTGCATGAGGATAATGTTGGCTACCTCCAATTGAATGTTTTTTGTACCTCTCTGGGACCACCTGATAAAAGAAAACAAATTCTGCAATTGCATTTTTATGAAAAAGGTTGAAGAGCATTCATCTGTTTATGTGATAATGATAGTGCACAGTTTTTGGCTCAGCATCTCTTCATACAAAATGCATTAATTTTGTTGAGGCAATGGAAAAGAAGCAAGATTACAAAGGCAATTTGGGTAAAAAAAATTGAATTTGGTTAAGTGGGACCAAGTTTGCCGACCAACATAGCATGGTGGCTTAGGTGTTGAGTCTATTGAAGCCTTTATTAAGGCCCTCCTTGGCATGTGGAGGAGCAAAATTATGAGGGTAGAGGGTTTATTCTAGGTTAGGCCACTTGAAGCTAAATATTGTTGTATTAGAAGCATTACATCAATACATCTCAGTATATTTTGACAACTGATTGAAAATGAACTCATTTATAATTGTGATTTGAAAAATGCAATTTCAAAATAAAAAATTATACTTTTACAACCGAGGAAGTTGCATACAAACTATGTAACAATTTAAAAAAAAAAATATAATAAAAAATAAATTTATAATTTAATAATATAAAAAAATATTAAAATAATATTCAGAGTTGTAAGAAGGATGTAGAAAAAAAAAAAAATAAAGTGAAATTAAACTTTTAGTTTATTTTTTTTTGAAAAATAACATCTCATTTTCTTCTAAATTTATACTCAGTTTTTTAATTGACTGTGCACATTTTTTTTAATATTTTGTTTTACATATACTTGTAGTGTACCTGAGTTAGTCATGCATACATCTCTTATTATTTTAAATATTACATTATTTAAAAAAAAACCATCTTAATTTCAATTACACATTCAATGATATGATACTCTTGTTTACACTATAATTATAGAATATAGAACTGGTTGTTTTCGTTTAGGCGTAAAAAATTACGTTAAACGTGTGCCTAGTATTGAAACTGCAGACACTCCGACGCACAATATTCAGAAGACACTCCAGAAGACAAAGTCCAGAAGACACTCCAAACTCAGTATTTCGAGCACTGTATAATGACGTATCTGGATTCTTAGAATCTTTATTAGTTGTCATAGGCCTTTCTTATTGGACAAAATTAGAGAATTGAGTTATGTTTAAAAGTACATTACCTAGCTTTTAATTGCTGATTAGTCTCACTAATCCTGCTTAAACGTAATGACATTTATGATGTTGGTTGGCACGACAACCAGAAGCAAAGTCATAGCCAAGGTCGTACGGATCCAACCGGTACAGAAATAAAATATAATAAATTGTTAAAAATAATAAGAAAATAATAACTTATTTAATAAAGTGATTTTACTTTGGAGGGAACACTTATTATCAGAACTTTTTCCTCTGGTGTTTATTTAGGCATCACATCTATCTCAGTAACTTGCAATCACATAATTCATTGAAATTTTTATCTAAATTTAATAGATTTAGATAACTGAGTTTTTGTGAAATAGATAAAAGACTAAAGGTAATAATTCCAAACCAATAATAGTACAAGTGATACATGGTCTCGTCTTTGTATTCTACTGACTGAATTAACATATGAACCTACCAACTCAACTAAATTCGAGCAAAATTTGCTAACCCTAAAAGAAATCTACCACATGAACCAAAAGTTTCGCCGCATTACTATCTTCTTCCTACTGAGTCCCTCTGAAAAAGATAAATTGCCAGCAAACTATGGTGCCACAACCTTCAACAGTTATAAAGAAGGAGCTTAGAGGCTTCTGATCTATATAGCATGGAAAGATATGCTGTGGTTGTGACACAGCATCTCCCATCAGAGTGAAAAGAGGAAATGATGTATGTTTTGTAGAAGAATACAATGATTCTAACAAAATCTTCAGAAGTTGTTTTTGCTCCTGTGGAAGATTGCCTGAAGATCATATTCATCTATTGTTCAACTCACCTGCCTAGAAGTGGAAAGAAAAGGCAATTATCAGCAATGCTCAAGTCTACCACATAAGAGCAACAAGAAAGAATTGCCTGTATTAGTTAGATATGTTATTCAACAAATGCAAAAAACAAAGCCTTGCTTGAAACATCCTATTGATGCCTAGCAATGGCAAGAGCCTTGTTTGAAACATCCTATTTTGCCACCCTATTGATGCCTTCTATCAAATCTTTTAAATCTCTGTATTGCCCATGTATGATATTTGTATTTTAATGCTGCACTATACAACATCTTGCTACAACATAGTATTATTAATTCCTCCCCATGTCCTATCACGTAGAACAATCTGGTAGGAAGTAGCAGGAAAGCCAATTCATCAACTGTCTGCATAAAGATTTGGCTTAGTCAAAAAGAGGTCAAACATCCCAACATACCAATCGCTCTTTTTATGTTTCTTTCAAATTTCAGTTTCGGTGGTTTCTTGGTTAATTCCAGTTTAATGCGATAATAGAGTCGGTTTCTATCAAATTTCAACTGGGAAAGCAGAAATGAAACGATAAAAATAATAGCAAGCAAGCAGGAGTGGATACATGAAACTTACTATTATTTCCTCAATATTCAAAGTCACTGAAGAGTCAACTGAGAATCCCAACTCTGACATTAGCTTTTCCAAGCGATTTACATTTGTCAAATACAGATAACCAACCTAGTTCAATGTCTGTGTCAGAGAACAGGCTGAAAACAAGTTTCAAATTATAGGAATTAATTTATTTCAGATTATTCTTATCAAATACTCTGATTTTCATTTACAAATGAACAATAAAAGTACATGGATATGTAGCAACACACATGTAAGAAGAAATTGCAAAGCATTAATGTGGCAACTAGCCCTTACCCTTAACAGTTTACTCTGCTACATAAATTGTACAAATAAATAATGACGCCAATATTTCATATAACCTTTGTTTCAAAGGGTAAGGCTGCAGCCTGGAAATACATGCGTATGTTTAAAAAGATGATAGCTGTTTTAATTCGAAATACAAATCTTTACAATAAAATCCTACATTAATGGTCACAATCAAATTTGACTAAAATCAATCACAACAGTCCACATATGATTATACGATTAAGATTTGTTCTCAAAAGAATCATAACTTTTTCAGTTCTAAATATCACAGTTCTTCATGTAGTCCCTCTTTTCTAAAAGACTGTTATCCACCACTCCTATGTCAGGTGTAGGTACCAAACTATAAAGGCACCAAAATAAAGTATGATATAATTTTCTTTGAAGAGACTAACAAAATGATGTCAAGGATAGGAACCAAATTTAACATTGACAAACAGTAAGATCCAGTGTGTAAGCATATTTCATATAAGGACTAAAATGTAAGATTCTTTCATGTAGGATTAAACATAAAAAATGGTATCTAAAATAGGAAGATTTTTAATTTTATATATATATATATATAAATAGGAAATAAGACGTGTTTTAACAGTAATGTCAGCAAATTATCATGTTACAGTTGTCATCACCATTTTAGAGTCAAACAACTAAATAAAGGAGATTCTCAAGATTCAGATAACCATTTTGTGCAAGATATATATATCAACAGAAGAGAAAACCCATAGTTTGAAGGCACTGACTAATGTTTCTAGTGAAGATGCTCTGCTATACACAGCTGTACCAGCCCGTTTTGTGGTCTTAGTTTTGCTGGAAACTATGTTTTTTCCCCATCGAAGAACATCCCTGCAATAAAGATCATTAAAAGCCATAGCCAAAACAAATTTTTTAACAGATTTACTATGATCTGCCAATTCTTATCATGCTGGGAGTGTATAATTGATCCTGTATTGAACCAGCACTACATTAGCATAATTGCAAGTTAGTGCCTTTTCCTTCTTCCCTTTTTTGCAATGTTTACTGTGTATTGGCTCCATCCAATCATCACCATGTACAAGCCACGAGACAGACAGAAATGTTAAATGTAAATATAGTCTCAAATTTAGAACATGAATGTGATCTAAAGCTACCCTAGCCAGTTTTTTTTTACAAAGATCCAAGTTCCAGGACCTCAAGATAGACTCCATAGGAAATAGTAGAATCTGTGAAATGATTTTTTATTATTCAATAGTAGTATTATTTGGACTCATGCCATTTGAACTAAGGCTCATGGATGTAGATCTGTCTGGTGACAAACCAGAATATAGCTGTGTACTAAACAAGGATGCAATCCTTTTGTGGAAAATTCCAGTTCTATACCTAAAACAATTCTGAAGTGTCCAAATGACTTCAAAGTTTGAAGCATGCCAAAACATTTCCAAAAGCAATGTGCTAAAATGGCTACAAAATACGCCAACATGGCAACATGTTTATTGTGGTTTGTACAACACTTGATGAAATAGTTGTATGCATAAGTGCATCAGTAATGTCAAATTTTTTATATACATTTCTGATATTCGTGTCAATTTTTTAGAAAATGACATGCTATGTAGTATTATCTTTTTTTCAATTAATTAGCATTTTCTTTTATAAATTAAAGAGATTCCGTTAGCAATTGAGATAACAGAATAATATTTTCATATCAATTAATTTTCAGGGCATTTTATTTTGTAACGGAGGCCTTTTTTAACCACTACTATAACAGAGTCAACATTGAGACCTAAAAGTAACATATTCTAACCTCTCCTGATCTGATAAGAAGTTACTTTGGAGAAGTTTCTGCAGCAAGGCATCCTGGAATGCAGAATACACGAACAGTTTAATATATGCTATACATAGCTTAAAAGTACTTTAAAGTTAAACATAAGACTTAAAATACGAGCTTTATTTTTAAAGTTAAAGTTCTTTGGTAATTCTATAATTTCTAAGCTTATAAGTTACTTTTTAGTTAAAATTCTTATGTTTCCTCCTTGAATTGAACTCTATTATTTTCTGCTACTTAAACCATAGCTCATTATCATGGTCCATAATTTACGTCTGGTGATGAAAGGATTTACGTTGTACAGCTTAACACTATGTATGAAGCAAATCCTATATGCATGTAAAGCTATATGAGTATTTGAAGAGAACCCGTGAATAGTACCAAAAATTGAGAAAGGAATAAATATAGATCTTATTCAATACAGAAAGATCTATAAGTCTATAACAGTAGATCAAGCTAGAAAAGTACATAAAATAAATTCTTAGCTCCAAATTAGGTGACAACAATGTCTGACAGATTTATAGATTAGAAAGAAGGAAAAAGAAGAATGGAAAAAAATATATGCTCATCAAAATACTATTATTCAATATTTAGCATGTTACTTATCTAATTCCATTGCATATGGTACATGAAAATAAAATAAGCAGTAAGGAAAGAAAATATACTTGAGCTTCACAACGCACAACTGCCATAACCCGAACATTATATTCTTCAATACTTAGGGGAGGAAATAAAAAGTGCCTACGGGCGTATAGCTGCATGTTTCAAACATAAGCATTGTAAGAATTTCACTGAATAAGACATCTGGAAGTTCTAAAAACCATAAGAATTGTAACAATTTTAATGAATACAACTTATAATATGAACTAGGCAAGTCTATTGACTGCGTTCGATTACATAGTGGATGAAAATTTATACTTTATTCCATCAAAAAATTAAAATTAGAATACATTTGTAGACTTAATAAAACTCTTGCACTAGGCAATCAAAGTTTTGTGCCTAAAAAAGTTAATACTTAAACATGTTAAGGAGTGCACTTTTAAGTATAACTCAACCTTACAAAACCTACTTGTAAACCTACTTGGTGAGTTTTTCATCCATTTATAAATCAGTTTTATTTCTAGTGAACATGAGATTTTCAACAAACAGTGCTTGCATCACTTTGGCACTAGGCATGACCTCATGGCTAGTAGTCAAAGACCAACTTCCTTGAGGGAATTTGCTCATTTGATCAAATAGTGAAATCCAAAAACAGAGTGCTAAGAACATACCGAGCTCAAACTTATGCGCTCTAACAGTAAATCATTAACAGAAATTATTCTTTACTTTTTGAGGAAGTCATAAATATAGTTTTCCAAAACACAGAGAGCATGAAATTTTAAGCTACTAAAGATAAGCTTCAAAACAGACCTCGTATATGCAATCACCGATGTAAGCCAGAGTAGCGGCGTTAAACACGGATCGAGGCTTCACCACTTTCGGTGGAGTTGGCAGCCATTTCTCATATCCCATGTAAGTTTCGTCTTGCTCTTCTTCTACATGCGCTGCAAGCATATATATGATTACTTTGAAGCATGAAAATGAAAGGTAATTGAGAATAGAAAGGAGGAAGAAAGAAGGACGCAAATACCTAGAGTGGGGAGAGGAGTGGCGCGCTTGAGAAGATCCGAAATGTATTGGTCCCGCTTGGGCGTAATTGGTGCAGTGGAGATAGGAGTGGGTGTGGAAACGATGTTCTTCTTCAGCTTTCTGGGAGCGTTGCGGTTGTAAGGGAGTCTCTGTTCGGTGTCCCATGAAGCTCTCACTGCGAATTTCAGAGAAGAAGATAACGATAACAGAGTCTCCATTGTGGCAACTCACACTCACCTTCAACTCACACGGTTCATATTTCTACATTGGGGATTGCTATTGGCACCCCTTCGCTATTCAAATCCGGGTGCTTCTTCCTCCACCCCTATTTTTTTTTCCTGCACCTCACATTTTTTGAAATACCCAAATTATTCTTAACAGTTTTCGATGGTTTCGGAATAGGAAATGTTTTGTAAGCAAAAGGTGTTGGCAGCTTCTTCCTGCACCTCTATATTTTTCTTCTTGCAACCCCACAATGTTATGCAAAAGATCAAATTGTTCCTATTATTTTTTAAAAATCCTAAAATGTACTGAACTGTATTTATTTTTTTGCATTCTAGATTATGAAATCCAGAAATTTTTTGGATTGATACTTTCTGTAAAATTTCGATCCACCAATTCGTAAATCAAAATATGCATTTCACATTCAAAAATTCATCATTAAAAAAAAACATTCCAGATCCACCAATCCGTAACAGAAATGTGCATTCTGGATTCACAAATCCATAATTAAAAAAAAGCATTTTAGATCCATCAATCCGTAACAGAATTAGACTTCTGGATTCAACAATCCAGAAATTAATAATCTATGCAAAATTTGCTTTCGAAACGCCCCTCATCTGGAAAAAAAAATTTATTTAGTTTTGGATTGAAGAATCCGTTGCACACTCCCACATCCCAATTTCCGGTATTCACGGTGCCTTTTTTCAAATGAAAAGTCAAGGTCAGTTTCGAAATTTAAAAAATTGTGGGGTGCAGGAAGAAAAAATGTAGAGATACAAAAAGAAACTGCCAAAAGTGTTTATAGGGGTACAAAAGAAAAGAAAATGTAGGACCGTAGGAAGAAACAACCTTCAAACTATAAATTAGTAATTTAATAATTATTTTGTTTTTAGATAAGTTTAACTAACTATTGTATTTGATAAAATTAACTGAAAGATGAAAAACTAGATAAAAACTAAAAATTGACAGTTAATAACTGAAAACTGTTAAATTTTTTATAAGACCACGTGCTAATAATAACCACTAAATTTCGAATGAGATGACACAGATGTTAATTTTCTTTTTTATTTCTAAATCAAAAGTTTTAGTTATACGTTTTTACTTTCACTTATTATATTTTATGTGTTATGTATTCCACTATTTATCTTAGACTACACATTTAAATATTTTTCAATCAAATTTAAAATAAAATATTATATGAACAATACACTTTATTATTATGTTAACTAATATAAAGGTAACACAAGTACAATATTTTAAAAAATATATCATCTATCCATGTCATTATCTTTGAATATAGTGTTAAAATAACAAAACAAGTAGTACAATGGTAAAGTTAAATAATATAATATAAAAATAAACAAAATATTATTATCTATCATTATCAATATTTTATTCAATAAAAATATAAATTAAGAAAACCTTATTTTACATTGGTGATGTAAGTAAAAAAAAAAATATTTTACATTATTGGTTTATGAAAAGGAGAACGAAAAAAAAGAAGATAAAACATAACAAGTGTTATTTATTTATATGGAAGGAGTATAAATAGTGGTGATGTAACGATGTAACGACGCCGTTAGAGCGAAATAGAAGAGTGCGTGTTATCGATCCTTTTTATTTGTTGCAGTGTGGTTGTTGGGTTGGGTTCGGTGTTGGCGTTGTTTGTTCAAGACTCTTTACCCCCTTTTTCTTTTCTCAAGGTTCTTCTTTCTCAACCTTCTAATTGCTTTATGTATCTATCTTCGTGTGAATTTGATTGTGTTTTTCGTTCTTATTGTTATCAATTTTTGTTACTATTCGTGTATTTAGCCTTTTCTTCTTGTAGTTGTAATCGTTGTTGTGATTCTCAGAATATGAACATGTTTGTGATTTAAATTGTAACTGTAATTGCAATTTTATCTGCGTGTATCGATTTAGGTCATTTGACATGGCATCGAGACACCGTGTTCACAGAGAACCCTTGAATGGCAGAAGGGGGTATCCGCCGGATGGGCCTTATGCTCGCGGGCCTCCGATGCCGCGGCCACCGCCGATTCCTCCTCATCCGGCTGTGCTGGAAGAGGAACTTGAGTTTCAGCATGTTGAGTTGCGGAGGTTGGTGGCAGACAACAGGAGGTTGATTGATGACCGCATGGCGTTGCAGCGAGACCTTGCGGCCGCGAAGGAGGAGCTTCATCGTATGAATCTTGCAATCGGTGATATTCGCGCTGAGCATGAGGCGCATTCGAGGGAGCTTGTTGAGAAAGGCATGAAGATGGAGGCTGACCTTAGGGCAAATGAGCCCTTAAAGAATGATGTCATGCAACTGCGGGCTGAAGTTCAGAAACTTAATAATCTCAAACAAGAGCTGACCGGGAAGGTTCAGACACTCACACAAGATGTTGCAAGGTTACAAGCGGATAATCAGCAGATTCCTATGATGAGAGCTGAGATGGATGGCCTGCACCAAGAGCTAGTGCGTGCCAGGTGTGTGTCTCAGTTGCTGTCAGGGTTTCCATTTTCTTTTGTCAAGCTCTTGTGATAGGTATTTCCATATCCGTTGCTTAGACTGATGACCATTTCATTTTTGTTTTATAGAACCATGGTGGATTATGAAAAGAAGGCAAACATAGAGTTCATGGAACAGAGGCAGTCCATGGAAAAAAATTTGGTTTCCATGGCTCGGGAAGTTGAGAAATTACGTGCTGAGCTTGCTAGTTCCGATGGAAGACATTGGGGTGCTGGTATGTCAGGTATGACATTTCAAAAGGTTTTAATTTTTTTAATCATTTACGTTTAAATATTGTCAAATGTATAACACTAGTGTTGATCCAGCTATGCTACTGCCTACTATAACATTATTGGGTTGGCCACTGCGTGTTGCTATTTAGGATTGATAAATATGATAGACTACCAATATTGAAGTATCTATGCATCATGGCTGAACGCTGATTTCATTAATCATTATTGAAAAGCCATCATGAACCATATAGTTCCAATTTGCATAGATAGTATTATCGTTCTTTTATCCTTTTTATTTTTCATGTTTGCTTCATCTATGAAGGTGGGCCATATGGAACAAAATTTGGTAGCCCAGAGGGTTTTCCAACTCCATATTCAGATGGATATGGCGTTCACTTGGTATGTGCTTTCCTTAATGATCTTAGATTAAGCACTCTTCAATTTGCAGATGGATATGGCATTAACTTTTCATGTGCTGCTGTTTAGGGTGCTGCAGATAAAGCTCCTCTGTATGGAGCGAGTGCTGCTACAAGAAAGGGACACGAGAAGCCTCGCATGAATCGTCGTTGAAATTCAAGTAATTACTGTTGGTGATGAAGAAAAGGCTTGCCATCACTTTGCCTTTTCTGTTAGCAGGATGGCTGAGATTAGTTTGGTGTCCTACTGTGTGTGCATGCGACACCAATGGTCATTTTATCTGGAACTCTGGATATATTTAGTCCTAAACTGGCATGTGTAGGTTTTAGTGTTGGTTTACTTTTTCTTAGTAAAAACATTACTGCAGTATCTCTATGTTTAAAATTTAGTATGATGGATTCTTCTCTTTTATCTATTTTCCATTGATACATATTTATTGTTTCAATTATGCTTTTGATTGGTATTGTTAATAGTCTTTCTTCTGGGTAAAAATATTGTGTTGATCATGAACTGGAAATAAGCAGTGTAAGGTTGAGATTTTGTATCTCTCTTGTGCTGAATACTGCGGGCTGAAGTTAAAAATATGAGGGGTTTGTCAAGCTAGCATTATTGGAAGACTCTATGGTTATTTTATTTCTCCTTTCAGTTGTTGTCCCTCGTGCTCCTTGTTGAGATCTGGGCAATGTGTTGAATGAATGGTGTTGCTGAGTGCATTTTATGCCAAGGATTATGGATTTGTGATGTTGGAATTAGTCCTGTTACTTCGTCAGAGAACTGATTGCATGCAGAGGAAATTGGAGCATAACTTATGTTAGGTTATATTTTCTGCTTTACTCAAGTTAAAAAAAAATGAGAAGTTGCTCTTATTCTTCGATCAGAGTATGTTTTTGTTAGGAAATGATAGATTTAAGTTTGTAACTATTTGTAAGATGGGATAAACCTTCCTGAGGTCCTGGAGATGGTAGTGGCAAAGGGGACCAGTGTACTACTGCAACTGGTTATTTGGCATCCTTCTCAAATTATTGGGGATAAAAGTTTGGGAATTGCTTACGTTGCAAATAACTTTGGGGTGTTTATAGGATGTTTTTTTCCTCGGAGATGAAGTTGCAAGCTTGGTGGACTTTATTTTGTTTCTTTTCCTGGAAAAGTTGTTTGTGTTGAAGGTGGCTGTACTCACATTTGGAGGCAATATATGTACCTGCACAAAATATTTATGTTTGGGAGTAGTGAAGCATTTTTCATTCCTTATTTTCTCTCTCTGCCAAGTTTCTGGACATAACTACTGTTTTTTGCTGGCATGGAGGGTGAATAGTGAAATGTGTTGCTTTTGTCATAAATGGTATTAATGATGAAATGATGAGACATTTGCAATGTAAGGCTGTAACAGTATTGCAGGGACATGTGTTTTCCTCTTCAGATAATCTGACATTCTGTTATGTTTGTGGATTTGAGGAAAACTACTAATACAATGGATGTGGATGGAGATACATATATAGATATATGTTGTTACTCTGTTTAGTTTTTCCCTAGAAACCTGAATTGTTCACTTAGACCTTTTGGGATTTGACAAGTTTTACCTTGACTGCCGATGATTTACCACAACCCTCATCCTTTTTCCAGAATTGGGAATGTCTGAGACTTATTGGTAGGATATGACTTCTGTTGTCATTGTTCAGTTAGACCTAGGGTGCTTTAAGTTGCAAATACTACATGGAAGTTCATATCCATTACAAAGTATTATTGTGCATGGAGGTGTCACATTTGCTCATCAAGATAGTAGTCTATAGTGCTTGTGTTGCTCTTGCAAACTATTTATTTGAAGTGGACCAGAAGTTGGTTGGTGAAGGTAAGATATGTTGAGAGTTAGGTTACAAATCTGCCTAGTCTTAGGATTAAGGGGGATGCTATCCATATATCCCATCTTAAATATTGAAATTTTGAAAGAGATAAAACTGCTATCTCATACTATCACAAAGTTTGTCATTTTCTGTACCTAGTTGAGGTGCTGAAATCTCTTTGGTCAAGGTTCCCTACAATATGCAAGCTTCACGTATTCACCCACCGTGGAATATCAGAAGAAAAGGCTTCGAGCCTGCTGTATGAGTGAAGGCCAGCTGTTGATCAGAAAGCTCATAGGCAAGTATTCTGCTTCTCTTTATCGGTCTGAATGATGTAACAAGTCTAGAACTTGCTATTTGTTACCCTGCTGCTTACAATCATGTGAGCTTTAGTATGCTGCTTAATATGAAACTTAAATTGTTGCACACCTGAATTAGAGCATAGTAGGGTCAGATCATCTTCAGATTTTGTTTCTAGTGATGCCATCTAGCCAGAAGTTTAATGATCAAGAATTTAAAACTTAATTCTATAGTAGTGTAATGATTTAAATGCAATGCTAGCTGCCAATGTATCCTATTTAGAGTGTTAAGAACTTAGCTGCATGCCTGGAGCAGTCTGAAGTTGCAGGGTGGAAAATTTTCTATATTCCATGTTCCTATAGGTCTTGTTTTTTATAGGCTTCTAATAAGAGAAAAAAGGAACTCCTTTTGGATTGCCAGACCACCCAGTTAAGTTGGGGCGCATTATAGCTAAAGTTCAGAGTTTTCAGCTTATAGATTGCATTTATTTCCAGTGTCTGGGTTGGACATTCTGGTTGTTATTGCTACTTTTCTGTGAGAGATTCGTATATCTATGTAGCAGAATTTGGAATTTTCAAGACTACTTAGTTAAAGGGCAATAAGCTTGGAATAGTTTATTTTAGGTATTATTGCCGACTTGAACATGATTATTATGATTATGGAATTTGCAGTCTCTGGAATAAGCTTGACTGAGAGTATTAAGGAGACAAGATGAACTGTCGGCTTCCTTAGTGAGATAAGTAGACATGATTAATCAGCTTCCACCTAGATAAATAAATAGCTGCATTCATTTCTTTTTAGGTAGTGCTTAAGTAATTGGCCTCATGACTCTTTGGAGGTTAATGTTATGTTACACTTTCTCAGAGCAAAGGATGCTAGCAGCCTTGTGGGTTACTTAATTCTCATGAGATTTGTTTGATTATCATATATAATGATTACTTTGTGTGGTTCTGATATTGCTATTTCTATATGACATAGCTGGGTTCTTTCACTTGTCTTTTATTATGTTTTTCTCGTGTATTTTCCCCTACCGCTATTGAACTTTGTTTTCATATTTAAGTTTCTTGTAATTTACTTCATCCTAATCTTGTATTAATGTGGTTGCAGATGAAAAGCTGGGAATATTGTTTGGGACCGAGAAGCTGAGACAACCCTCGTGCATATTCAGTTGGTTCTTTGTTATTTCAAAATGCAATATTGGTTGAATCTTTATCGACCCAAGAACCATTTGTCGCTGGTGGATGGATGTATTTTCACTGGTCGTGATGGATTGAGATAATAATGGTATTAACAAGCCTTTGTTTGATTGGATCATCTCATCTTATTGTGAGATTGAAAATGAAAGCTTTGGTGGTAAGCATGGCTGGTTTCGGTCAAATTTACAAATGTTAGTTTGCTAGATGGATCGTGAGTCCTTGCATAAGACGTTGCTTACCCTGTTTTAGGTATGCCTCAGTATCTATCTTAGGGATGCCTCTTTTAGACACTTTTTGATGTTCCTCATTAGATTTGGCATTAAAAGACATTCACGTTCCAATGCCATACGAACCCTACACATTACATGCATCTCATCACATTTTTTCATTGATCAAAGTCTTATGTTCTCATCTTATGATCAACCAACAGGAGTCGAGAGGCAATTTATGGTTGTTGATTGTAGTGCACTTGCTTTTGATCGTGTGATTGCGGTTTAGTTGTCATTGAACTAGGTACCCGTTAATTATTAGGGTTTTATTATTTTAAGGTTTATAGAAGTGGTGACTGAATTATCCATTTGGTGCCTAATTTAGTCTTTGTAAATTTATTTTTTTCTATCATTGTGTATTTGTGCTAGTAATTCATTAGTTTCATATATTGTTTTTGCACCCCCGGAAGAATATATGATGTTCTTGGTCAATTTTACATGCAACGCTGCACCAAAGTTATCTGAAATTGTTTATATTATTTCGAGCTGTGTTTATTACGTTTTTTTCACTTCTTTCTCGTAATATTTAAATTTTGAAAAAAAATGTTTTTGAAACATTGAATTTTAAATAAACACGTTTTTGAAATTACATGAGAATAATAAAAAGTGCAAGGTGTAGAAATGTAATGATAGATCTTCGATAAAGTTGATGCATAGAAGACGATAAAACTATACTACTATTCCCAATTTTATTTTTTTTACTAATCTAATACCATTTTAATTATTCTATTATTATATGAAATATTTACTTGGACTTATGTGCATGAGACTGGATGATTATTTATTTGTTATACATAAAATCACTAAAATGTGGTATGAAATTAGTTAGTTTTATTGGTTGAACCAAAAAATAGTCATGTTACGAGAAAAAGGATTAAAACATCAGTCAAAACAAGTTGAAACCGGATAAGATTTAGTGCCAATGAATCAAAAGTAGTATAAATTATTATTTTATTATTCTAAAGTATTTTTAAATATATAAGTGCTTATATATACTATGCAAGTATAAATTAACTGTCTATTATAATTTTTATCTTGTAAAACACATAAATAAGATTATATTTTATATTGATTATAAGTTTACATCATTTTCTAGTAATTTTGTATCAGTTTGTTATTTTAAATATTGTACAGTATTAAAAATACGTATTTAGTTATTACTTATTCAACTAAAATTGAACCATGAGCTAATGCTTCATAAATTGATTTACAGTTACTTCTAAGAAAAAAGGTTGAAATCAGACATTAAATAAGTTAATTATGAAGGGAGATTTTTATTTTAATTCTAACTGATGAAAAAAATCAGTCTCACAGCAATGTTGTCAAAACTCATCGATCAAAAACAGCTTGATAAAAAAAAAAATCCTTCGTAGATATCTAACTGTGAGATCTACTTATAATTTTTTTTAAGGTAATGTTTGAGCATTGAAATTCACATTAAATCAATATTTTGATCCTTTGATTTTAGTTATGTTTCAAGGTCATTATTACTTTTAGCCTTTAAGAACATTAACAGCCCACTTTAAAATAATAATTGAAAATTGATTTTTAAAACGGTTAATCAATTAAAGCTGATTACTTTATTTTATTTTTTTGGACCTAATTGTTTTCAATCCAATTTTTTGGTTTGATTTTTAACTGAAATAAATTTTTTTAAATGTAATATTTATAGTTTTAAATTAATTGATAAGTGACAAACATATACAATTTCATATGATTGGTTTACCGTTTAATTATATTATGTTTTAAATATAGCTATATTCATCAAAATATGAAAAAAATATATTATAATTTTTAACATAATATTATATAATTTACCTATAAATATGAACAACATAATAACTATCTACAAAATTTCATGACATATTTTTTATTTAACAGATTTTTATTATAAGATGTTTAACAATTTTATACTTTACAGTAATAAAAAAATAAAAACCACAAAAATTATCTTTTATATTTAGTTAAAGTGATTTCATAATAAAAAAAAATAAACAAATCAAAATACAAAATCCCATCAAAAAATTAAATTGCTAAAATTAGTTTTCTTTATTCTTTTATGATCTTTTCATATTCATTCCATTATAAGCTAATTTTATTCATAACATTATAATTGTGCTAAACCAACAACTTTATAGAGTTAAAAAATAACTTATTTAAATAAACATTAGGGTTAATGGCATGAAAAAATTATCACTTAATAAAAACTATTAGGTTAAATAAACAGTACATAACAGTTTGACTTCACCTTCTTCATTCAACAGAATAGTTGCGTGAATGCAGGAACCCGTTTTCTATTTCACAGACAATCCTGAATCCATGCAGATCCTCAACTGCTGTGTTGAAATGGCATGACAAGTTATTGTAAAAGTTAAAAACTTTTTATCACAGATTATAATGGGAGTTTGAGTTTATTAATCTGCTTTGTTGATACTAATCAAATCCTTGGTTCTGATACAAAAAATATGAGAGAAGAAAAGGAAGCAGATATCAGTGACAGTGACAGTGATGTTGATGTTGATATGATAACACTGTTGCCAGACCTCATTTTGGAGAACATCTTTCTCTTCTTACCAACTGCTGATGCTGTTGTGATGACCACTGTCTCCAAGTATTGGTTTAACTTATGGAAATCACTCACCATATTGCACTTTTCCTTCAATGAAACCATTCAGAGATTTGAAAGCTTTTTGCATTGTGTTGAAGATTCTTTGTCCTGGCTACGATCATCTGAGAAGAATTCAATCATTCACCACTTTGTATTGAACATGCACTTTGCTGGAGAAAGAGAACTTACTGATGAAATGAATAATATGGTTTACATCTCCAAAATAACTACTTGTATCGATGATTGGATCAGTTTGCTGCTGAAAAACTCTGTCAAGCATCTAAATATTAGAATTTCAAACTTCAGATACTATCTGCTGACTGATATCTTTTCTGCAAGATCCTTTCTCACAGCGAACATCGAAGGTTGTTATATCATGGGAGGCCCATTATTTTGTGGTAACTTTTTATCCTTTAATTGCCTTAAAGAGTTGGTTTTGCTGAGGATTGAAACAAGTAGTTTAATGGTTCACAAGATCCTATCTTACTCCCCATTGCTTGAGAAACTTGTTCTCAAAGGGATTAGTAAAATGGCTTCCCTTGTAATTTGCAACCTTCCCAGGCTTAGTTATCTTGAAGTTGAGCAAGCACTTGATTGCAGGCTTGAGATTAAAGCACCAAATCTTAGGACCCTCATCTTACACTTGGATGGGGCAGTTAAAGGGTTTGTTTCTGATCGTGTCACAGTGCGTATTGGTAACTACGGATCAAAAAAATTTGATTTTGAACATGCCCTGTTGGAGACTTTGCAGCTCTGCTTCAACTCATGTTCTAGGATAATGGTTGCTTGTTCTAATCTTAGAACTATGTCCTTGTCAAACAAGGGTTCTGAAAATCCACTGGACGTTAATGTTTATGCCCCAAAGCTTGAACAGCTCGATTATGAAGGTTATGTTATTCCATCTTTCCATGGTATGCATCTTGAAAAGCCAACAGTCACACTGAAGCTGAGTCTTGGAGGTCGCCCTGGTTTGGATGTTGCAGTCAGGAGTTGTATTGAGATGTTCAACCAACCAACTGTGCATTTGAGTTATTTGTATGGACAGGTATAGTTTTACTTATACATCAACTCTCCAATTCTCTTCTTAACATCAAATTTCCATGATTAACAAAGCTGTTAATTTAGTTCATGCAGTTAAATCTTTCCAAATTCTTGCTAATAATTTTTCTCTTCAACCAGTTTTTCAAAGCACAGGAGATTCTATGGCCAGGGCAAGTTCAGATAATGGAGGTTACTTCTCCACCACCTAAAGTAAAATGTCTGATATGGTCTCTCACCTCTTCAACACCATCATTTGCCTACCAACTCCTTTTAGACGGTTCCCTTTGCAGCTGTCATCCCAGTATTCTACGAGTAGAAGCACTTCCCGCAAATAGGGAATTCATGAAGGTAATATGTAAATCAATTTCATCTTTAGAAATAAACATGAGGATCGGATAAGCCTCTTGAATGGCATGTCTGACACACAATCGGACATTGACACTTGTAGAACATGTATAACGGTGAAGTGTTAATTCAAAAAATATTTCTTGAATGTCTGAAAATTCGTTTTAACACAACTTTAAAAAGGAAAAATACATTAATTTTTTTAAAACTCAAATTTATTGTATAAATTTTTGTTATGATTACAAAATAAGAACAAATCCTTTTGAACATCTTTCTGCTAAAAAAAATTGAAACATACTTATACACATAAATCTTTATTGTCAATTTATCAATTTATATAATTCATAATTATATAATATATAGATTTGTGTCCCCGTAATTATACATATATCTCTGTTTGTGTTTATGTCGGATCAGTGTCGCATCATAAACACAAGAGTAAAATATTGAACAAAATATGTTGACTCCAATGAAAATCTGTTAAGAATATGCTTACATCACTTTTAGTTTGAAGAACTTGTGGTTACCTCCTATATATGCAACTTTTGTGTCATATACAGTTATGTAGAAGGACTTTTTATATTTATTGTTACTATAATTTTGAAAACTAGAGGGGAGGTGAATACAGAGAAAAAAATTGAGTGTTTGATGATTATGAACTTGCAGTTCCTGTGTCATGAATTACTGAACAGAGAAGAAAATCCATCCTGCTGTAAAGATGAACCTGAGTTCAGATGCTGGAGACATTACTTAAAGAGTGTTAATGTTCAGATTCAAAGCCAGTCTGAAACTGAAAAACCAAAGACATTCGGTGACAAAGATTTGATGAACACATTGAACCATATTGATACATCAAAGGAGGTTCAGTTTAGCATGAACTGGTCACGTGATTTAGTATGAGATCACCCCTTTTCCTTTTGTTATTGTGCTGGATGTCTTCAGACTTTCTTCATTTAGTAAGTTGATAAATGTCATTAGACAGATAGCATTCTGGAAATCAAAATTTTACTTCTCCAAAAGGGTTACATTTTAAAAGGTAAAGCGAGATATTATAATTATTGATTGAAAAATAATGGAGTAAAATGGCTACTAAAAAAGTGAGCATTTTCATTGACAACTTAAAAATTAAGGTGACAACTTACCTTAGCTGTTCAAACTTCTAACATGCTTTTCCTTCTATATATAAGCCTGCACTTTCTTCTCTAATCACTTGTTAACATGAATTGGTTTTTCCAAACTTGTGACCACTCAAAAAACTATTGTGACCATATAACAAATATCATTGAATGATTATGAAATAATTATCATCAAAATTGATAAATTTATCATATATAATTGTTTGTAATTTGATGATGATATATGCTTTGAATATCTTTGTATTGACTGTGCATAAAATATTTAGATACACAGTGAAGTTAAATATTCTTTACACCGTTTTTTTATAAAAACTTTTATGTTTAATATCACTATGCAACTTGACATATCAGCTAGATTGATATAACAACGTTACGCCGTTTATTGTCAACAGCTTTCACCTTCATGTGTATAAATAAGAACACTTATTTCAGAGTGAAAAAGATAAGCAAAAGAATGGTCAGTGTAGTCTGTGTCATGTCACAGTTGTATGGTTAACTTAAGTGGTAAAGACAGGGGTTAACAATTTTGATCTCTTCCCCCTCACAGGAGATTTTGTATCAGGAAAAAGATCCCCACCATCATCTAGGTCCTCCACATACCCTTCTAGAGTTATTTTCACAGGGTATCTTACAAGGTGCACACCTTCCATGTCCACAATTTCTTCACTGCTGTACATTTCCCACATATGATCTGCTATCGACCTCATTCTCTGCACACATGCCAAACTTTCTGGCTCTAAGAACAATTCCTCAGCAGTTCCTGTGTGCTCATACCACAGTGACATTCTGTATGCATGAATATCACCATGGTTTATGTGGTGATCAACTCCATCTTGAAACTGGTAAGCCCCTATGGCAATCTCAGTGTCCCTTTGTCCATCCATGGATCTTTGGTTCACATTGGCTGATCCTATTAGTATGTATATGTCGTCCACTGGTGCCAGAAGCAACAACAGAAAATGTTAGATAACCTACTCCACAGTTTGTACCACAATTCTAAGATAGTCCAATTCAACTTTTTTATGCTTAAAGCATAAGTTATTTCAACAAATTCACTTGCACAGTTCTTTTGGTTAATAGGTGAAGTAAAATGATTATGAAAAATTATTCTAAATAAGCTTTTCTTTGCAAAGAAGTGGAAAAAAAGCTGATTGAAGAAGAATACAATCATACCTATCATCATCTTTGAGTGAACATAAATAGGGAACCTTCTATTCTTTTGTGCATTCCAGTATTGTGTTGCAGGATGGGGAGAAAGTGGTGGAAGAAACTCCTCTTGTTCCTTCTTTTCCCTATTAGCAAGGCAGAAGAAATTCAAGTAATCTCTTGGATGCCCTGGCTCCCCACTTTCTATTATTGCTTCTCCAATGAACCGATACATCATTGTCATTGTTTGTCTGGTCCAGTGAAGTATATCTTGGACTGGTTCACTTTCAGGAACTCCTTCTGGCCACATTGGTATGACTATGTACACTGCAAACCTCTCTCTTGCTTTGATCTTACTAACCACCTTGAGTGCAATCTCAATTGGAATCAGATTGCTGCATCCACTGTGCCTATCTTCTTGCCACAAATGACACCCTCCAACAAAATATTGGTTTTCAATGTATACAAACCTATCAGCACGCCTAATTGCTTCAACATAAGCTTCATGGATGCTTCTCTCCACAGTTAGCCTTCTAAACAACTGGCTAGCAGATACATGGTCAATTGACCTGTATACTTGAACTTTCCAATTCCTTCCTACTGGAGTGCCTGAGTATGTGGGAATGAGATTTTCTAAAGTGTTGGCAGGAACTAGAAGAGAAGGATCACACTGCTTTGTCCATCTTTGTTCAAAGTTGGTCAAAACATCCCAAGCAGCCTCACCAATGACACAAGCATGAGCATCATGCCAAGGCTCTCTTGGTCCTCCTCTCTTGAGGCTAGCTTGTGCAATGTTTGTCTGGTAGAAGTCATGGTATTCGGATTCCTCAGCAAGTGTCTGAAACAATGAGTGTTTTTCTGTGTCATATCGGCCACCACACAAATCTAAACCACCCAAAAAACTCATAATTTCTCTTGCATGAACAGAGTAGGGTGTTCTGGTGTCCACAGTTATGGTCTTCTGATGGTGAGCAAAGAGTGTGGGGAACTTGTGGTGTAACCTGGGACACTTTCTGCATATTACTTTAGTGTGTTTGAAGTATGCAAAAGCTTCCTCATCATGAGTGTTCATCACACCCTTGTTCTTAATAAAAGGCAAAGATGTTTCATCATCCCAAACCATAACCCTCACAGCCACTCCTTCTTCTGCCTTCTTCTTCAATAACTCACCCAGATTTATCTCCCTAGCATGAGGGATTTCTGTTTCAGGATCTCTAACCTGCACAAGAGCCACATTAGCTTCTCAAAAATGCATATTAACTTAGTCTTATGAGAGAAGAGAATAAGAAGATAAATAAACTAAATTTATATTAAATTAGCTAATACACAACTTTTATAAACTAGTTTATGAATGAGTTTTTTTTAACTTAGGAAAGAAACTAAATACATTTCACTAGAACCATAAGAAATTGAAATGAGGTCATATTTACCAGAACAATCTTGGGATTGAAAGACCAGCCTGCAATATAAATCAAATGTTTTGCACCCTCAATGGCTTTATAGACATCTTCCCAGAGCTTTATTGGAGAGCCACAAAGGTCAAAAGGAGGGTGGAAGGTAGATGAATGGTGAGCATCATGATAGAGTTTAACCTGGCAATTGGACCTTTGTGGGAATGTAGCATCCCTCAGCCCTTGAAACTCCCCATTAAATAGTATATTTGTCCAACTTGGTTCCATTTCTGCTGGCTTGAACCACAACATAAATCTTAATTTTAGTTGTGGATTTGGTTTTCCATTTTCCATGAGCAGAGGGAATAATCCATTGATCAAACTCTCTTCCTTCAGCCGCTTGGCCTGCATGTGGAATTTCCCCAAAATGAAGCATGATGTCTTCAGTGTAATGGTGATAGTTGAATCTTCCGAATGAGCACACTGAATCTGAAAGGTTTGGTTCCACACACGTTCACGTTCTTGGGTCGTTTTCGCCACCTTCTGTTTGCCTATCCTGATAGACACATGAACAGGCTTTCCTTTTGTATATACACACTGCAAAAAACACAGAAAATTAATCATGCTATGAGTTTATAGACTAGTGCACAATTTCATCACATGACAGCTAACACTTTAACATGGAAAAATCTTGATAGCATAATAATATTACAGTTATGTGGGGAGCTTACATTGAAGGGAAACAAAGGTGAGTAAGGTGTGGCATTGAAGATGGTAGCTTCAATTGTTCCATGGATGAACTTAGGCATTTCCTCCATTGATTCACCAACCAATATATAGAAGGAGGGAACAGGAGATAGAAAAGTAGTAACTGTGTTTTTTGACTTTACAACTGTTACAAAAGACATGTTTCATGTATGCATATATATATAGAGGTTGTGAAGTTGGTGTTGAAGAAGAAGAAGCAAAAGGGAACCTTAAAATGCAATTGAACTGTTGAAAGGCTGCAAGTTTGGGAAAACTTGTGGAATTATGCATAATTAAACGTATAGTCACAGCCAACCGTCACGTCTATTCTATCCAAAACACAAGTTTTTGCTTGAAGCTCAAGTTTCTTAAACTCAAATCACAAATTTTCGGCCTGACTCAGACCACTTCATTCGAACACTGGTCGAGTGTTTCGTATATTCTCGTTACATATACGAGGAATGCTTCAGAGATTCTCATCCAAGATCACATGTTCAACAATAAACATCCTTTTGTTGTTTTATTTTGTTGTCAGATACAATTTTATACGAGTGCACAACTCTTGTGTTTTAGTTTTCTGGAAGATTTTAGAATTGAATCTTGTGAAAAGAAATGGATGTAGGGATTTTGTTTATTTTGTATAGATTGATTATCGAAACTACTTAGAATTTAATATAGCTTCAAAATATCGAAAACTTACACTAACAATAGAAGCACCATCAATCTTTGCAAATGATTAGAAAATTGTATGTATTTGAGATATCACATCGACTAGATATATGATATTTCATAGTATATAAGTGGTGCAAATTCTTATATTGATTTTATATAAGGTTGAGTTAAGTTTAAAGTCTACTTCTTAATATGCTATAGAGTATTCTAACGAGATTTTTTGAATTCGATGTAAGATCGGATGTGTTGAAAATCCTACATCGATTAGAAATTATGATATTGTTTAAAAATCATTTCTTAATAATATTACTAATAATAAATTAATAAATTATGCAATGATAAAGTTTTTCTAAAGATCGTATTAAGGATTAAGCTATAAAATTTGGTATATAGAATCTATTTTAGACATAAAATATAAATATTTTCAATTTCTTAAATTTATTTTTCTGTCCTTAAATTAAATAAATTATTTGAAGTTGCAATAGTTGATCAAATTGGTTTTCGAAATTAAAAAAGAGAGAGTAAAGGGATTATGAAATTTTATATCACCAATGAAATACTAACGTTTGCTCTTATTTAAAATTTTATTTATTGTATAAATTTATATTTCAATAATAGGAGAGTAATATTATAATGACTAAAAGATTATAAAATATTTCATTAAAACCAGACATGAATATAAATTTTAGAGGTCATGCTAAGTAAAAATAATAATACAGTATTATATATAAAAATATTTAAGCTTAAATTGTACTATAGGTTATATAATATTAATAAAAATGAATGAAAATTGACAAAAAAAAATTATAATAAATTGTAAAGAACTAGGTATATCATATTATTACATATAAAAATACTTATCTTCTGAGGAAAACCAATTGTAATTACCAATTCCACTTAAATACACAAAACTAATAATTTTTGCTTTCAATTTTTTATTCGTTATACATAATAAAAAAATTGTAAGTATTTTCATAATAATTCTCTAAATTCCAATTTATTTATAGCATACAAATTTATAAATAAAAAACCGTACCAGCTTGTATAATTTAAATAAAGTAAAATTAAGAATTTATAATAAGGGATCATTGTGCCTAACATTACATTTTCAAGATTAAAATGGTTAATAATTTATAATTTTAATGACCAGTTTACTATTTTATTTGTTTTAGCTATAAAATTGTTTGGTCTTTATTTAATCTTTGAACTCCATTAAATACACAGTAGATTCATAAAACAATGAGTAGTTTTCTTCCCCTTCTTGGAAAGAAATGCACATTAAAGATTTTGACATGTTTCTTTTTTATGGGCAAAAAGATTGTGACATTTAATATGGACACATACTATACTATGAATATTTGATTTAATGTTATCCAATTAACTAACTAAATAGACCATTATCTATTGTACATGCAGATTAAGACATCTTCTACAGTTAAAAGAACTTTCCAATAAAATTACAAAATTTAACTTCCACTAAAAATCATCAAATAATTATCAAATATAAACCAATTTTTAGATACCAAAATAATTAGTTACAATAGTAATTAAATTAGATATTATTTTAAAAACTAAAAAAAAAAAAATTTAAATTGGTATCTAATTAGCTACCAAGGTTTTAACTACCAATTATTTAGATTCTAAATTTGCTAGCAAAAACCTTGGTTGTTAATTAGATACCAATTTAAAAACCAAAAATTTATTTAATTCCTAAAATGGTCTCTAATTTAGTCAGTATAACAACTAATTATTTGTTGTCTTTAAAATAAATTTTTATTTCATTATTTTTTTTAATGATCATCAAATAAGTTCTAATTCTCATTTCTTGTAATATTTACTATTTTTTATCGTATGTATTAAATATATTTAAGGGTGATAAGTAATATATAATGATAGAAATAAGTAAAACAAAGTATTTTTTCTCATCAAAATTTAATGGACCCAATATTTCAAATAATGGTTATTTCTTTCAATGAAGCAAGTCACATGCAATATATGCTTTATACTAAGATCATGTGATTCAATCTTTTAATGCACATGTGATCTACTTTTTTAGATTTTCCAATCTAAGTGCTTTGTGAGGTCATATATATATATATATATCCTTCAAAAAGAGGTGTGAAAAAACTTTTATATATAATCACTTTTATTATTAACTAATATTATAATATAATGGTAATTAATATTTTTCTTTCAGGAATTAAGGAAATTAAGGGAATGAGATTCTAATCTTAGAAAGGAAAAAATAGTTTTATTTTGTAAGAATAATAGTTTTGTTGTTAGAATTATTTATGAATAGGTATAATCTACCTATGTATCGTTTGTGTTAACATATGAGTTTTGGTCTAGTTCCCCCATATTTTTCTTTTTTTCTTTTTTTCTTTTTTTTAATAATATTTTTTTTTATGTGATGGCATATGATTGTTGTTTCTTGAGGTGTCAGCTTAGCTGAGATGTCAAGTTGCATAGTGATGTCTAACACTAAAACTTTATAAAAAAAAATAAAATAATAATTTTGTTGTTATTTTGTAGGCGTATTTATGTAGCTATGTTTAACAAATACTTTAAATTGTTACTATCTAATTTAGTCATAAAGATTACTTCCTATTATTTTTATTTTAAATATTATGTTCTTCTTTGATACTTAGACATCAACCCAATGCAAATGTTATTTACTAGTCAATTTATTAAAAGTAGTTTTTGTTTTATTATCATTAAATTTAGTTGAAACATCTATCTATTTCATCATTATCTTTGTTTCTTTATTATCGAATTGTTAATAAGCACATGTTTCACCATTCTAAAAGATACTTCTTTTACAAATTGTGTCTTTTAGTTTAGTTCTTTATATATTTTTTATATTGTTTATAATTCAGTTAATTATTCAAATCCTTGCCATCAATTTATTTTATATTACGTGCAATATGCATGAGTGAATATATTATGTATTTTAAATAAGTTAAAATTTCAATGAATGACTTTATTAACACTAAAAAATACATGTAAAAAAAATCAATGTAATCATTTAATAAAAAATCTTTTTCATTAAGTGTGGAACTTTGAAAGATAAACTTTTAATAAAAATATAATTATTTTAATTAAAAAAATTATTATTTAGCCCTTAGAAATTTTAGTCATCCACAAATACAGGGACAAAGCTATATGTATATACAGAAAAAAAAAAACAAAAAACTAAGCATAAATCCTTGAAGTTTGAATAACATAGAATCTGTTTCTTTAAGCATTGAACAGCCAAATCTGAAAAGTTATGTTAGGGTTCTTCTTCTTCTTCTTCTTCTTCAGTTATGTGATTGGTTAGGGTTTCAGTTTCACAAATGAAGCAAGCTTCTAGGGCCACACAACCCTAAGAACTTGTGCCAACTGTCCTAAATGGCTATGAATATTATTATTAAGTTTGAATCTGTTGATTGGTTAATTAAGGAAGAGGAGTACAAGAAACATATAAAACACAAAAAATGAGAAGCAGAACCATTAATTAAGAAAGATGAGTTTAGGTTATGAATTAATGTAGAGATTAATAAGTGAGGAAAAAACTTATTTAAAATATTAGCAACTCACTACTTTCATTCCATCTATTATTAATACATAATCAAAGAACTTAAACCACACTTAATTATGAACTTTTGATCACACTAGATAAATAATATTATGTATTATCTATACTATTATATAAAGATATTACATAATTTTAGTAATTCTTTGATGTCACAATTTTATCTTTTAATAAATAACTATTTATTTAATAAAACAAATAATTATTTTTTTTAATTTTCGGCAATAGATTTTCTGGCATATGCCTTTACTTGTTAGGCATAAACACAGCAAATAGCACAAATCTTAGCAATAACCAAACAAATATTGGTGGATCATCCAAAGATCCAATTGCCAATATTATACTATAATATCTTGTTTTAATTAATAATCAATTAAAGAGGAAAAATAAATAAAAGATGATGGAAATATTTATTAAGTATAACAGATTGTATTTAAATATTACAGGATTTGTCTTGGCCATTGAATGTGTTAAAAAAAATGAAATTATTTAATTAGAGTGAATTGTATTTATTATTATAAATAAAGTGTATAATAACAACACTGGCCAATCATTCCTCTCCCTAAATATCTGTCTGTCAGTATTTAATAATCATATGGGTACCATTTTTTTCCTTCTACTTAAAAAAAAAAAATAATATATATATATATATATATATAATATGTATATATTTTTCTACAGGTATCTGGTAGATGCGTTTGAGGTATTTGCATGGTTACAGATAAATGTTTGGTTTTGGATTTTTGCAAAGTCCTATTATAATTCCTTTACGTATCCAACTAAATTTTGAATCCAATAGATTGTATAAGGCTGATTGTTTAATGCTTTTTTGAGTTTGATTTGATTCTTCCTTATTTAAGTTGAAAGATATTTGGAGGTTAGTAACGTGCTAGCTCTTTATGTATAAGGATTGGACCACTCCTTAAGTGGTTTTTATTTATTTATTTTTTATTGTTGATAAAAAAAATATATTTTTTATTTTGATGATTTACAGATTGAAGGATTAGGATTAGGTTGAGTGAAAAAGGTTTTGTTTTATCATAAAAGTCAAATAAGTAAATGTATAGACACGTTTCATTAGATAGCAACAACAATATTAATATAATACACATCCCAACTATTTCGTGCCATAATTTTATTTGCTAACATCTATACCTGTCAAAACCCACAATATTTATACCATTATTTAATTTATAAAAAGACAAATAATATACCTACACTAATTAATTTTATAAATATATATATATATATATATATCACTTTTCAATGGTTATTATTAAACGTTTATTTAGCTGAAGGTTTTAAAAAGAAGAATTCTTACAATATGGAAAATAATTTATGTTACCGTCCCATCAAGAATAACTATAATACCCTTACTTAAAAAAAACTTCATAATAAAAATTTGTTATATACAAATACACATATACGCATTCTTCAGAAAAATATTAAAATAAGTTTCTATATTGTTCTTTTTCATGTTCAATTCGTAAACTTCCATAAATATATTCTCGTGTAACAAGTTTAATCAGAATAAAATTTATATCAATAACAAATTAAAGAATAAATAATTAAGAATTTACATAATATTTTGTATACTTTAACTCATAAATTAAGTCATAAAACATAATTTTTAAGTGTATTTAAACATACATTTCTACGTAAACATAATATTCTATCAAAAATATTTATTAACATCCTAAAAAAAAGTGCATAAACCATATTTTATCAAAGATTAACATTTGATTTACTTCAAATCTTTCAAGTTTGCATCTCATCCTTATATTTTAAAAAAATATAGTTTTCTTCATCCCGAACTAAAACTATGTGATTTTAAAATGGATCGTTAAAGTTGCTAATTATTACTTCTTTAATGATTGATTTAAATTGTATGCTTTTAAACATACACACTCAATGTTTTTGAAAACTAAATTCAATTATAAAACTCACAAAATATAATGCGAAAAATAGTTGTTTATTTTAAAATCAAACTAATGATAAAATTTAATTAATTGTAGTTTTACACTAAAAGTAAGAAGAAAAATGTAGGTTTTTTTTTTCTATTGCTCCCGTGGTAAATAGTTAAATAGAATTTGAGTTTCTTACAAAATTTTTGCATGAAATCTAACCCACGAATGATCTGACTTTATTTATTATTATCATTCATTGGTTATATACATGATATAATTTAATTATTCTTTTTCCTTCTTTTTATAAAAAAAGTTGGAAACTATTAATGAAAACAAATAGCTCCTTTTGTTGAGTCTCTAATAATTATGCATGCTTCAACTCTAGGTTTATTATAGATTATTCAAACCTATTAATTAAAAATAACTATATATTCAAATGTGAAAATAAGAAACAAATTTGTTTAATTTTGAATGAGAAGGTGCCTAGGAATGAAGACAAACCCTCAGGCACGTTATAATTAAAATAATGGATAATTTATAATAACAATAATAATAATAAATAAATAAATAAATAAAAAATAATTGGGGTGTTTATTAATGATTGTTAGAGTGTTTTATCTTTGTTCGTCAAAACCAACGAAGGAAAGTAAGAAGTGTTCGGCAACGATGACCAACTACGGCGCAATTCCAACGTCTTCTTCACCTTCCACCAACCTCGAGTTCATCTCACGCGCCAAGCAGCGTGTCAAGGAGGGGCTCGCCACGCGCCGCCCATGGAAGATCATGCTCAACCTCCACTCCTTCGCCCTTCCCGCCGGTTTCTCCGACGCCGTGCGCCGCGTGAAGGAGAACGTCGGCTACTTCCAGATGAACTACGCCATCGTGGTGCTCGTCGTGCTCTTCCTCAGTCTCCTCTGGTATCCAATATCGCTGATCGTGTTCGTGGTGCTCACGGTGGCGTGGCTCTTCCTCTACTTCCTCCGCGACGAGCCGCTCTTCCTCTTCGGCCGGATGATCAGCGACCGCGTCGTGCTCGTCGTCATGGGCGTGCTGACCGTCGCGCTCCTCCTCCTCACCGGCGCCATCCCCAACATCCTGGTGGCTCTCCTCATCGGAGCCGTCCTGGTGGTGGCGCACGCCGCCTTGAGAAGAACCGATGACTTGTTCTACGACGAAGAAGAGGCCGCCGCTCGCTTCGTTCCTCCTCCTCCTCACTCCGGTGCTCCTCTTTCTTGATCCTTCCGCTTCATGTTTTTCTCTTCTCTGAATTTTGTTATTCGGTGAATTCAGTAAATAATTTTAGGTTCGCTTCAGCTTCTTCCTTCTCTTTCAGTTTTCTGTTATTTTTTTGCCCTTTTTGTCAAGTTTGGATTTTGTGAAGCTAAAAATGTTGGGTGCTATCGATGAAGTGAAATTCATTGCTTTCGTTTCATTGAATTCAATTATAAATTTTTTCCCTTTTTCTTTCTGTGATATCTCATTGCAAAGAGGGTTTTTTCCCACTTTTCTTTCTGTGCATTTCACTTACCCAGTTGACAAAAAATGGCAAAGTTTAATTGGGGCTTAATCAGTAATTAAATTTTCTTAATTATTGTGTTAATGAGTTTGATGAAATAGTTATAACAGTAGATTGATGGATATGTTGTATGATTTTAATACTTTTTATGTATTCAACGAAATAGATTGAAGCCTTTTATAGTAAGCATGTGTGCCATGTGATGACATTTGCGTGTTTTTCTCTCATTCAAGTCTTTTAATCATGATATATAATAAAATAGGATTCCTACATTGTTTGTTACGCAAATAGAATATGATTTTCCTTATTCTGATTTAAAAGAAATTTTGAGTAAAAAATAATGGGATGGAATAATTTACCTTTCGTTTACTACTATCCACCATTCCATTAGAAATATTATCATTATTTTTGTTATCAACTTTTTCTTACACAGTTATCACCACTTTTATTATAGGTGCCATTATTGTTATTATTACTGCTCTCACTTTGGTTCACCAATATTATTAATTATATTTTTATTGCTGATATTATTATTATTATTATTATTAAAAAAACATTATTTTCATTTTTCGTTTAGTTATATCATTATATTTTTATCGTATCATATTATATCCTAACCATTAAACGAGCCTAGATGTTATTTTGATGGAAAAGATTTCTTTAACATTCAAAAAAATAAAACACATATTTGACAAATCATTATAATAATTTTTTAATTAAAAAATAAATAAAATATGATTAAGATATTAGTTTATTGGTACGTGAAGTGTATGTATTTTATTGTATATGGTGTTAACATACAGGATCCTATTTTGATATTAAAGAGTTAATTACAAAAGAAAAATATTGTTTTTGCTCAAAATTAAAAGCAGCTTATAATATTAATCTACAATTAATAGTAACAAATGTACATTTTAACCTTTACATTACATAATAAACATGTAATTACAATTAATAATTCATTGTATATTCTAATTTTATAGTAAAATGACTATCAAATTAATCAAATAGACGGTTGAGCAAATTTATGTAGCAATTGACAAAGATAACAGTTTGATATTTTAAAGATTTTTATAATAGCAAGGTGAAAATACCTAATTAAAAGGGGGAGACACCTGCTTTTCAAGTTGAAAGTTCTTACACTAAAGGAATAGACAAGAATAAAACATTTTTCACCTTCATAATTAGGAATGAAACTTTCCCATGATAATTAATATAAATTCAATAATTTTCTGGTCGTAAAGAAAGAAGGTATATTATTTTAAAGAAAAATAAATAAATAATAACTAAACATGTTTATATTTGAAAATGAAAAGTCCTTTTGTTCCAATCAGCAACTTAGATCTAAGTGGCTCCGTTGAAATTGGATCTAGAACAAACCTCACATCCATTTATGTTTGTGTCGGTAGCCTTTATTATGGTAGGCAAGTCTTCATTCTAAAAAGGGTAGCCTTTATTTGGTTTGAACAAACAGTTATATATATTTACAAAAGCATCATAATCAAAAACCTGTCTTTGCTTAATATTTTTCTTGATCCGAGGACCAGACTATGCGATAAGCACTGAAAATTTCACTGCAAAACATTTTACCACCCCATTTTCATAGTGTCTGAAGAAATATGCATATTAAGATATGATGCTGTGGAGAAATGCAATGATAAAACAATTCAGGATGCCAATCTAGGCCTCAAATCCAAGCACCAACACTTGTAATCCGATTTTGACATGGCATAGAGCTGATCTGGAGTGAGGTTCTCAAGTTCCCTGGATCTCCAGCTATCAGGCACGCAAACAATGTTGTGACTCGGTGTTTCATGGGCTTCCTCTGGATGAATTTGAGCTCGTATTCTCTTGTATAGTCTCATGACAGAAATGCAATCTTCATACGGATCATGAGTGCCGGATTGGATATCATAACTGTAAAGCAAAAACACAACAAAAAATTATTGAGAGCAGTTAACTACCGTAATTTAAAGATTAAACAGGTAAGTATTGATTGAGGATGCATACACACTGCAGTAACTTTGGATGCTTGTAAGGGGAGATGGGAGAAACTGGATTACTTGTTCTTCCAAGTAAAAGCCAAAAACCAATTCGGCAGCTTCATTTTAGTCAAATACATTTTGTTTTAAAACAAAAGAAAAATGCTCGTAAGTTCTTAAATTTGGATTTTCGAATGGAGCCGAATTGATTTTTAGTTGGTTTTAAAATACTTTTATCTGAATTTAAAAAAAAAGGTTTTGCTTTATGATGGATTTTGGTAGGAAGAACAAGCAATTTAGTTTCCCCATCTCTCCTCAACCATCCGTGTAAACTGTCATCACTAGAACCCACCACCTCCCTCATTGCCACCAGTTTCCCACTATGGTCACCATTTTACACTCGTTATCACTGTCAGACCACCACTGTTGTTCACGTTAATCAATCCACCATGGTCCTCATTGTTGCTGCTCCCCAGTCAGCTATCAATGTTTTTATTATCACTGCTACCACCGTCATTACTATAACCACAGCAACTACAACAACGGACTTCATCACCAGTTACCATCACTACTTATAACCACCACACCTCCTCCGCCACCACCTCCACTATCACCCCTCTGCACTTTCAACTGTTGCCAGTCAAACCTCATTTGCCAGCAAACAGACCCAGATAGTGGTCAATCATTTAGCATAGGATGTTTGGATTTAAAATTCGGTACCGAAACCACAAAAAATAACTAAAAACTTGTTTTAGTTTATAAAATTTTATATTTACAATCACCTTGAACATGTCCTTCAAAATTAGTTTATTCGTACTGAATATAAGAAAGTATTAATCTCCAATTTTATTTTATTTTAGTATAGAGAGAAGTATCATTCATAGAATCTATAAGGATCCTGGGAAAATTGAAATGGTAGTCATTGAACAATTGTACATACAAATGGGGCCGATTAGATCATGCCAATTTGATTTTTAAAATAAAAGGAAAACTTTAAATTGGAAGAAGAAATTTTAAACGGAAAAAAGATTGAGTTAAAAATTAACTTGCCCAAGATATGTTCGGGTGAGATACTTGAGCGAATGGCTGACGAAGTTTGTCTTCATCAAAGGACGGTACTTTGCAGTGTCTCTTCAATGCACAACATAAAGCATAGGCAAAAGATGAGTGCTAATAATAATTAGAATAGTATAGATCTTTAAAGTCTGGAAACTTGTTTAGGATAATACCGTATATATGATGATAATAAAAAGGAGAAAAACAGAAGAAATTCAGGGGATTTCTAACAACTGCTAAGTTCATCATCATGATAAATCCTTAAAGCGGTGATAAAAAAATTAGTGCAAGACAGTGTTGTCAAGAATAATTCTGTCAAGCAGGATTTAACAAAATTTCAGTTATTAAGAAGAATCTACCTTAGCATATGATCAGGATAATTCATTTTCAAGCAATCTAAATCGTGTGCTAAGTCATGCCCCACAAGAAGCCTGGCCTTTCCACCATTTAGTCTAACTTTGCCAATGGATTCTCCATTGTATAGCATTTGCAAAATCTTTTCTCGAACTTCATAAAGGGGCATGGCATTTCTGAGATGTTCTTCTGTCAATCCAGTTATATCATATCTGAAATATCAAAACAAAATCAACCCCAACACTCACTTTTCTATGAGAATAATGCTTTATTGGGAATAAAAGTAAAGAAATATGAAGGATAGAAATAAAGGATAAATGTATTTAAAAAAATAAGTTGTCTTGGATTGATAAAAATAAGAAGGAAAAAGTGGAGAAATTTGCCTCATTTGTTTGGATGAGTGAAAGAGAGAATGAAAAAGTAAATAAATTGTATGAAATATCCTTGTACTAATTTAATCCAAAAAAAGATTATTTTTCTCTATTATTTTCAACATTAAATTATTTATTATTTATATTATTTTGTTATACAAATATTAGTTAATTTTTTAAGAAACTAAAAAGACAATGAAAAATAGACATCATCTCTCCCCTCTATTTCGTGCCAATTTAAGAGGAGGATCCCATAGGAAAGACTTCCCTCGTCCCTATTTCTGCTGTCAGAAAAATAGTGAAACATTGATATTTCTATCCTATATACCTCCTTTTCATTTCCTTCTCCCTGTCAAACCTAAAACAAGTAATCTGTAAAAGAAAAGAAAACAATGAAACAAATTCAAAAGTACCTGTAATTGGTAACAGGTATTTGAGGTTGTACATATGAATGAAAGATTAAGTTCTCATCTTCATCAACCAAGCATACTCTTGCACAAAGTTCCAGAGAACCATCACTTCCACCACCAACCATTTCACAGTCCATTCCAACTGCTCCTCCGGGGCCCCAGCCAGCATGGTTTTCATCAGAAGAATCTAGACAGTCAAATTGGGAATCTATACAGGGCAGTTCTCGTGTTCCCTGCAACAGTTCAACAAACAACATAAACTTCCTAATCCTAACAGATAATAAAAGAATATACAAGAAACACTGAATGTAAGCAGGTTCCTTTGATTACTTAAGGTGAACGGTAACATAAGAAAGCTATTTTTTCATAAGGTTGTCAATTATCAACTTACTAGACGAGTAGGGGCAGATAAGCGACATGTTTCTCTGTGAGAAACGAGAGACCCGGGACTATCAAATAGTACCAAGCAAAGTTGACAGCCCCGCTGAGAGAAAATCTTTGAACAAACTCCTTTTGGCAAAGGACCTAAAACATAATTAAAAAAGGAACAAGAAAACATAAACAACGAGCATAAAACATGGAATCAATAAATAATGTCGACAGCACAGATTGAATACACAAATGACTAACCAGTAAGATGTTCCCTCAGAGACTCAAAAGATTTGCAGTGCTTTTGACAGACCCCACATGCAGGCTGATGGACGGAATGGTTTGAGGTTTTCATGTGCTCAGTTAGATGCTCTTTCTTCTTGAATTGTTTATAGCATGCCGGGCATTTGTGTCTGTAAGAAGAAAAATCAACTATTTTTCAAACGAACTACGCAAAGGAATAAAAAAAGAACAACACCGAGTGCACTGATTCAATATATATTATTCTACTCAGAACCATAGTACATTCCATCATTCACTACACATCGCAGATACGCATTAGTCACTGTAAATAGCAAATTCAGGGAATCATATATTTCAGAGATACTCATTAGCTCCCACAAACCGATTGAAAACTAGATAGAATATTCTCTCACACAAGTGAATCCTCTAAAGTGAAGCAGAGAATAAAATGCAGAAATAACCAATTTAAAAACTCAATAACTTTGAATTTGATTCTATCATCCTCCTAATTTCATTTTCCGATCAATGGCAAAACGGTGATCAATCATGATAGAAATAAAACAAACGAAAAATTGAAAGCGAGGCGCAGCAGATTGACCTTATATTAGGGATTTGAGTTGAGTCCGCTTCGGCGTCCATATCAAACGGTAAATCAAACGCATGCAAAGCGTGGTTTGGTTTGGCGCATATACGATGGAACGTCAATAGAAGAATCCCAACATTTTCTCGTATCGTCGGGCACACGAAAAATTCAGCTACCCCAAAACCCTAACCCCACGAAGGAAGAAGATGCAACCACTGCTTTGAGTCAAAACGCACCGTGCTACTGTGCAAGCAGCAAGTGGAGCAGTGCTCCCAACCAAATATCACAAATCAAATCCTGCTTTTGTTTAATTTTAATTTAATATTCAAATATTTCAGTTTCAATCCCTTTTTGTTATTACAAAAACATTTTTTACAAAATAAATAAATAAATACTTACAACAAAAAAAGTCTAATATAAAAATATACTGTGTATTTTTTTAATTATTATATATTTGTTAATTCGTACTTTTAACTTTTTCTCTAAACAAATTTTAATCCAATCATTATAATTCTCATCATGTTTTCATATAATAATTGATGCATTCCGATTACTGAAAATTATTCCAACGTTTAAATGAAAATTGTATTTGTATGGTGTAATTATGTATGGATAATCGTTTGAAAAATTGAAATTGTATAAACACAAAAAAGCATAAAAGTTGAACCATTAGATTTTACCAAAAATATAAAAAAAGACAAAGCAATAATGATACCATACTTGATGAACAGATACCTCTGGATTCTGAAAACTTGCAGCAGTGTTGATTTAATACAACATGCAACTAAGATCCATGAAAATGTTGCCCCCGAGGATAACGTGTATAATCCTTAACAAGAAGCCAAAACAAAACCCAGAAACAAACATTTGACATGCCACTTGATCACCCTTTTGTCATCATCAGCCAACCAGGGTTTTCTTTGTTTCACATGCTTCATATAATGACAGCCACCACTCTGCCATTTTCTGTTGCCAGTTGAAACAACCAGCCTCAGCCTCAGCCACAGCCCAAGTTTGTTTGTTTTTTAAAAACAAGGATTATGAAAACACATGCATTGGGGAGAGATTTGAACCAACCATACAAAAAGCTTTTTGATCCATTGAATGAGAATAGTCTGATGATCAAAGGTCATTAAGCCACAGGGCTAAACTTTCATTGAAGAATTTCAAAAGCTTCTATATTACTTACCCTACTTTAACACTACTACCATATACATATGCAGCATGAGATTAAATTGCAGAGAAATAGAAACATAACTACCTACAAATTGCAAAATACTAACTAAGGCTTAGCATAACAAGACAGCAATCTTCGTCGTGAATTGTTTTAACTGTAGTCTCTTCACATATTGTCTGTCCTCTTAGACAGACTTGTTGCTTTCCCAATAGCCAAGGTTTGTACTCAGCTTCCCACAGAAAGCTTCCAGTGACTCTTACAACAGGGGACCGCCGTTGTAATGGCGCTGTCTTTGCTTTACCTTTCTGGCCAAAAAGCAAAATCAGCCACTCCGGTTTCCCACATCATAACTGGGAGTTGAAACATAATTTGGGTCCATAACCGTGTCACCATCCAGTATTCGCAGAACCTTGAACAAACAAGACAAGAATGCCATCAAGATAAGGTGGGGAAACAAAATCTAGCGTAATATTAAGAAGTGAACTTTTAAGCCTAACTCAACCTTATAAGTCGAGGTTGACTTAAGCTTAAAGTCCACTTCTTAATGCGTAATATCAATGTGTTTCGCATATTGGAAGCCATTGCTGTTCTTGGTTCTCACAATAAAGAACCATCAAGAGTGAATTCGTAAAAATTAACTTTCAGTTCAGCAGCACACGAGGAATTCCTTAAAGTCCCCAATTGACAGTTGAATTATAAACTATAAGCCTATAACTTCTTAAATCAAGTTTTAGTTTGAGAAATATGTATGTAATGTAGCCCACTATGGAAAACATGACAAAACATAAAATTTGTTGAATTTTCCTTACCTGAGACATGCGTGGTCTAGAATAAGGATCTTTCCTTATGCACAATGAGGCAGCATGCAGCATGCAATAGACCTCATGCTCCGAATAGTGACTTCCCAACCTTGGATCAATCAGTTCGTCAATGGCATATTCTTCTAACAGTGGTCGTGCCTGTTTAAACATTGAATGCTCACATAAATGATGCCATTGCCACAACTAAACTCATAACAAATTAGATGTTAATATCATTTGACTTACCCACTCAGTAAGACACTGCTGTCCCTTTGGCCTATTGAGATCCACAGCCTTTCGCCCTGTAACAAGTTCCACTAATACCACACCAAATGAATAAACATCAGCCTTTTCAGTAATTTGGCCGCTTTGAGCATATTCAGGAGCCAAATACCTACACAGCACCATCAAAGTTTAGTTGAATCGTTCATATTGTGCAGAGTAACAAGACAATGAAACTAGATAAGGATTAACACACTGCATACCCAAATGTTCCGATTACTCTAGTTTCCACTCCTGTGTCACCATCAGGCTGCCACCTCGCCAGTCCAAAATCACCAACCTTGAAGAATTTAACACAACTTAATTAACTGAACTTTTTGAAAGAAAGATATGAAGCAGTGGTGCTTTTCATATGTAAACTATAAAACTGCTGACTGCATAGCACAAAGCAGGTGACACAACTCATACCAGTGGTTCAAAATCATGAGTGATAAGAATGTTGTTTGGCCGCATGTCACGGTGGATAATGCAACCCACTCTGCACTCTTCATGAAGATATCGCAACCCTCGGGCAGCTCCAACAGCAACTTTTTGCCGGGCAGACCATTCTAATGGTTTTCGTTGTCTCCCTGATAGAGTTCCAAGTAATGTCCAGTTAACAAATCAAGCCAGTATCAGTAAAATGCAACCTATATTACATGATTGCAATCATTGTATTTAATGTGAAAATAACACAAAATATTTACATATGATGCATTACTAAGACAAGATAATTCCTACTCCAACCAATGGTTTGGCAGGCACATGAAACTCTTCAGAATCCTCTCAAAAGGATAAATGCATGCTAGTTGAAATATGTATGAAACCCAGTTTTATCTAGTAGAGTCTTGGATCTCATTAGCTTTACAAAAATGAATCTACCAAGTCAAACCAGATTCCCACATATTAGATGATGGATACCTTTTCAAAAAACTAGGACCTGGACCTTTCACAGACAACATGAATATGCATGTTAATGAAGTGCAAGCCAATTCAAAAACATGACCTTGCCACAAAATAACTTAGTATGAAAGCAAAGGAAATTACCATATAAATGAGAATCCAACGATCCATTGCATATGTACTCATAAACCAATAGCCTTCTCTTATCCTCTATACAGAAACCAATCAACATAACAACATTTCGGTGCTGAGCACAGCTCAGGACTTCTACCTCTGAGCAGAATTCAAGATCACCCTGAGAACTAGCCAATTTATGTTGCTTCACAGCAACAACTTGTCCATCTGGTAGAACCCCTCTGTGAACAGATCCAAATCCTCCTTCTGCCAAGAAATTGGCTTGTGAAAACCCACCAGTGGCAAGCTCCAATTCAGCATAGCTGAACCATCGGGGAGGTTTTCCAAAAACAGGAGCCTTGTGTTGACAGACTGAACACAAGGGAGGTGGACCAGGTGGATTATTTCTAGATAATGATATTGCTTCTCGTACACTCCCACTGAAATCTACGTCAGTCTTATAGGTTGAGATTTCAATTTCAGCTTCTCTATCAAGTCTCGAGAACTTTTCTAGCAAAGCTCTAGTAGTAGACAATTGAGTCCTATTATGACATCTCTCGGTTCTTTCTTCCTTAGGTTGAGATGATCGTTGATGCAGAAGTAAATCAGTGATCCATGGCTGGAATCTCAAGCTTGCTGAAGAAGTGGACAAGTTTTCACTGTCTGTGTCTGATATAGAATCATCAAGTTCTGGATTTTCTTTGATAGTTTCCTCTTTTTTGGACTCACTGTTTATCTCAGAGATGAAAAATGGCGAAGTTCCTTGATCAGAGCTTGAAACCGACGAAGTACCAGCTTCAGTTGCAGTGAACGGTGTCCCTAGCTCAGGGCTGCTAGATGGAGTGACAACTGGACCTTTTAAGGAATTTAAAGAATCATTCTTGTTCTTAGTTTGTTTTCCAAGCAACTGATCTTGTTCAGAAGGTAGTGAACATAATTCTTCAAGATCCTTCTTTTTTTTTCCAACCAAATTCAAGCGGAGTACCTTAGGTTGCGAACGCTTCATAACAACAATGTTGCACTGCAGCTCTTCCATACATTGTTTTTCCTCATGTTTGAGTTGTCTGTACAAAGAACAAAATGGAAATACCAACAATTCATATTGAATTATAATCACATCAATAAAATAGTGAAACCAGATATTAAGAGTTCATCAAGTTGGTTTCATATTATACTAGCATGCCTTTAAATGGGAAAAATATGATAGAAAATTACTTGTCTAAAACTACCCAATTGGCTTGGGCTTTCTTGGCTTCCGCAGCCACTGCTCCACATGGTGATCCAGAAACAATTTTAATCTTCACATTTATCTGTTAAATAACTGTTAGGTTGGCATATAGATGCAACATTCATTATGAGACATTCTTACGTCAAGGCCACTGACCTTGTTAGGATCATAGACATCATGGAGCTGAAGGATCATTTGAGAGCAAGAGTCAGTGATATCACACTTCTGTTCTGAACTTGATGATCCTGAAGAAGATTTCTTATGACCACTCGCACAATCACCGGCAAATCTTGGAAAACCCCATAATCTTCTGCCTACATATGTGCACAGAATAAGGGAAGAGTAAAAAACAATAATAATGGAGTAAATGTTCTTGCATGCATAAGAATTTAAGCTGAAATAAGAGACAAACACACAGCAATAGTACATAACCATAGTCATCCACCACAATAAGAAAGTTAACAAAATTATCAGGCAAGGGTTTATATTACATAGCAATAACTAATGTCTGACAAAGGAGCACATAGATAAAGAAAATAAGGCAAAAATTGGATTACCCGAACTCTGTGAAGGTACAACCACTAGCAGTGTAATGCAATCACCAGGTTGCACAACATGAGTTAGGGACCAAACAAGAGCAGTTTTTGGAATTTCCTTTGATGCCTTAACGGCAACAATGACCTTTTCCGCGTCATCAGAACATATTTCTTGCTTTCCTCGCTTCTGCTGTTCTCGACTCATCAGCGCCAGTAATCACACAAAAAAAAATGTCTTTCTCAACAGATGTCACTAGATAACCTTCAAACCCAGATGTTCCAACATTCTAAACAAAAAGGGGAAGAAACACAAGGGCATGTTCAAGATCACTAGTTTACTCTCTCGTTGTCAAGCTCCACTAGAAGTATAATATATAACCACAATGCAACATGCCTCCAAGCAGTGACCGAACAACCACTGACAAGACTCTTTTAACCAGAACTCAAGCCTTCAGTGCTACAGAATGACAAATAAACTTTTTTACCAAAACCATGTTACCTAAATAGAATCAAATCTGTGAAGAATCAAGTACCTTTTGGCTCAGAAAGCAAGATGTTGCATCCCCAAGTTTACTAAATACCATGCATCTCAAGTTTCAGAAATTCTACAGATTTAAAAACACTGCACACAAAAGCCTATGAAACAATCTTGTACAAGAGTAGAGCTACAGACACTAGCTGTGCTGTGAAGTCTTCAAATTTCTCTTTACAAGTCAAAACATTTGGCTTCAACTAGTTGGCTTTGCTTCTTATGATCCTCTAGAGAAACTCCTGTGAAAGATTCCACTACAGAAATAGTGACATGTCCTTCATATATCAAGAGTTTGAATCACTATTGATATGACTAAAGGTAGAGGGGTCTTCTAGTTCTCCGGGTCATTGAAAGCTCAGTATCAATTTTTATCCTGCACAATGCCAGAGGAATCAATTTTAAAAGTTGGAAATAGTGGTAATAATAACATCAATAATGCATAGAGTCTAAAAAAGAAAAAATGCATGCCAGTATGAGACATACAGATAAATAATCACTAGCAACTACCATTTGATTGCTTAGGAATACAAAAAATATGATCTGGGTAAAAAAAAACAATAAGAGAGATCTCTGGAAAAAAATCCAAAACTTTCTTTTTCTCCATTATTGTTTCATGCTCGAATATGATATGTCAATCTCCGGGACAATGAACATCCAGCATAAAATAACAAAATAAAACAACAGCAACCAAAAACAAATAATAACACACACTTTGCTGTTTATGCTTGTCATGATATATGACATAGCATCAGAACCTGAAAATTTTCAATGAAGACTGGCATAGATAAACCTCCTTAACAGTAAGAAGTCATCAGTATGAAAATAACAGGAAAAAAAGAATCAAAATCAAAACCTAACCGAATAAAACAATATTTGCATTCAAGCATTAACCAAGAGAAAAAAGTGTAAAGCTCAAACTATTGTTTTCAAAAATTAAAAGAGATAAAGGATGACAGATTTTGACCCTTTTACTACAGTTCACACAAGTTAGAAAAAGTTCAAAGCTTTGACATTAAAGTTTCTTGAATATTTTGCCGCAATCTTCTCTTACATTTGGGTGGTAGCAGAATTCACAAGAATGAAAAGAAACCATGAAAATACGCATGGTTGGACAACCCAAAAGATGGAAGGTTTTCAGACATAAAATAAAATGGAAAGAAGGAAAAAATGGTTCTGGAGAAGAGAAGAGGTGGGATTTGTTGGTTCGAGGAATAGAGAGATAGGGCGAAGCTGAGACGAACTAGTATTAAGTAGCATTTCAAAAACTTCTAAGTGTAATTTATTACTATGAAGTGCAATGGTGTTGCAATGTGGTGTAGAAGATGAAATGCACACACATGACATGGGACATGACATACTTTGAACACAGAGAGAGAAAATCGGTTTTGTGTGCAGAGCAGAGAAAGCTAAGCTGTAAATCGCCGTCTACTTGTGTGTCCGATTTGTCATCTGTGATTATTTCTGATATAGCCTCTCTTTTCTCTTTTTATATATTCATTTCTATATATATACATAAGTTGAACTCTTTTATCATAAATAATGTTTATTTGAAAATAGGATTAAATAAATATTATAAGAACAGTGCATCAACACACCCTATGATGTGATAGTATAAGATAACCGATCTAAAGATGTGATCTATAATAAAGATAGTACTAATATGTAATTTTTATTTATTTATTCAGTCTCTCTAAAAAATTTAATATGTATTCTATAAAATAATTGAACATAATTGAACATAATAAAGAAATTTAGACATAATGTTTACATTAACTACAGTTGCATTTTGCTAAGGTTTGGTTCTATTAAAAAATTACAAATATATTAAAAACAAATTAAAATGAGAAATATGATTAAAAAGGGTGTACTTTACATAAAAGCTTGTATCAATTATACCATGATAATGTAACTATGGTTTATTTGAAGTTTGGTCAAATTGACATGACTTATTATACTGGTATACATGCCTTTTACTTAGTTCTACTTCTAATAACAATACACAGCATCACATCATTATGTTTTCTTCTGCTGGTTCTTTTCATTACCACTCATTTGCCATCATCATCATCTTCTAAATAATGCATTCTAACTAATTTTGATGTCTTTATTATATAATAATAAGGTAATACTCAAACAGATTATTATTATTATTAATTATTATTAATAGCTAGTTTATGAAAAATGAAATTTCTAGAAGAAAAAAAAGTTGAAATATTCGGGGGTATGGTGGCATTAAATTGTGAAAGCATTGACTACACTGTGCAGAAGGAGTATGAACAGTTTCTGCTGTTGCATGAGTAGGTGTGTACTACATGCATGAGGAAAAGACAGCAATGGTGCATAACAACAAACATTAAAATATTGTCGCTTGTAGTAATCTACTATCTCTAATCCCGAATCAACTTACTTTTGCAAGGTTGTCATAAAATGAATAATAAATGTGAGTGAGATGAAACCGTAATAAAAGACAGTCTCACCTTAAATGTTCCTCGATGTTGTTCGAGATTCAAAATCCAGCAACAGATATCTCATTGGAAGCAAAACATTTGTTTGGTGATCAGTGGTTGTGATATTTTGGTACCACATAGGAAATCCAGAGGGGACCGAGTAGCCGTTAGGAATCCCCGTCTACTGAGCACCGCTGTCACCCTCCAATCAGTTCCCGATGAGTAACGTTTTGTGTCCATTACCACCTCGTCCTCAAACAGCATCATCTTCTTGCTCCTGCTTTAACTTCACGCTATCTCTTCTGACTCCATCTTTGTTACGTACTTTTCAAACCAGCAAAATTTTCATATCTATTTTCTTCCATTTTTTTATTTTTTTAGAAATATTAAGAAATACTGTAGGAAACTGTTGATTCTCCTGTTTTGCACACCGTTTAGAGAGTGGAATTGAAAAACCTTTTGCGTTTGAGTAGGAAAAAAGTTATGGTAAAAGACAAAATGGGTGTTGCTAAATTAAAGATCTTTGCATGACAATCTTAGGTTATGTTTTGCTCTTATATTGGTATATAGTCTTCAACCTCAAATTCAACTAAGGCTTTCAAAGGAGATATTATTCGGTTTTTAGGTGTTTAATAGAATCATAATGTATAAATTATGATTAAAACAATTCAATTAAAATTATATTTGATGAAGTGTATGTTAATTTGTATTGTTATATTATTCAGGATTATGATTATAAGAAAATCATGAAATAAAAACTAATTTTTAGAGATCAAAATAATCAATAAACAAATATGTACAATCTTTTATTCCAAAGATAACCAATAAACACATATTATTATAAGAACTCTAATATCTAACTTAATTTTCTACCATTAGAATTAAGAGAGTAGAAAATAACGTATCCAATAACTCAATAAAGTAGATTTTGATATTGGCATAAAAAGGTACAAGAGACTCAATAAGATTAATATCATCTAAGACACGAGAGAACAATGAAGTAATGAAGTGCGACTCTTAAAGATAACTTTTTCTCAATAGGTTTTAAAAATTACATAATTTTACATCCTAAACTTCTACTAAAAGATGATAATTCTTCTATCTACAACTTCATGTTTTCTTGTAGAATGTCTACGCATGTTAATTCATAAATGTTAAGTTATAGAATTCGTCATTCACATATTCGATACCATTATTATTTTTTTTTAAATTGATTTCGGTGAAGATGAAAAAATAAGGAAAATTTGAAAAATGTTGGATCTAGTTTTCATAGTGTATGTCCTTGAGATATGGGTACAATCATCAATAAAAATAGAAAATTTACTATTTTTACCACAATGGGATTGGATACATGATGGTGTTTTCACAATTAAAATATTAAACAAGATTTTTGATAAATAAATGAGATAACAGGAGCTTGGTAAAGTTTAAATATGGATGCCTAAGATGAAGTTAAAATATACTAAGATAGTTCTAAATTTTGTAGTTTTCTCTATAAAGATAAAATTTATTGACAAGTCATGGGACACATAAAAATTATTTAATACCATAGAACATTCTAAAGTAATATTTATGGGGCCCAATATATTACTACCATTCTCAACTACAATGAATGGTTTTGTAGTCATTTGAGATTGAATTGAAGAACATAGGAAAATTAATTATTTAATACTGCAATACAGGTAACCAACTACATTTAATGAACACTCTTAGCTTTCTGGAATATGATAAACAATGTACAAGACTTACTCATTTATTTAATCATTAATCTCAAAAGTTCAAATTCCTCCTTATATAGACTTTTATACCATATATTGAAAATAAAAGAAAAAACACAAAACAAAGAAGTAATAAAGAGAACCTATTTGACAAAAGAAAAAAAAAACTAATATCGACTTATATTGAAGTTAAATAAGGTGTCACCACCTCTTAAAAATGAGTTTAAGAAATTCCAACAATATCACTACAAGACAATTTTAAAAACAAAAAACAATTAGTTATATTGACTAAATTATAGACTTAAAAAATTTGGTTTCTAAATTCGTTTATATTATTGTTAAATGTTGATATTTAGCAATCAAGATTTTTGTTACTGAATTTAGAATCTAAATAATTGGTAGTTAAAACCTTGGTAGCTAATTAGATATCAATTTAGAATCTATTTAACAATAATAGAAATTAATTTAGAAACATTTTTTTAGATTTTAAAATGATATCTAATTTAGTCATTATAGTAACTAATTATTTTTTATCTTTAAAATTAGTTTTTATTTTATGATTTTCTTGTAGTGTATTATTTGTAGCAGGAATACAAGTGGACTTAGTAATAACATGTGTGACAAATAATACAAGTTTCTCCATTGCATTTTATAATTAATAATGAGAATAACACTGACTAACTATGGTTGTAGTTTTATACATAACAATCGAAATAAGTTTCTAAATCATAACTCTAACACCAATTCAAATCGTATAAAAAAAATAAAGAATTATTTATTATCATTTAATTAAATTATATAAAAATTAATTTTACATACCAAAATAATTAGTTACTATTTGATTAAATTAAAGATCATTTTATAAACTAAAAAAATTATGGATATCTAAAGTAATTTTTTATTATTAATAAATAATTATAAGATAGTTTATAATTTGGTATCTAACCATTAATTATCAATGGTTTTAGTTTTTAAGTATTTAATATTCTAAACTAATCTCTATTAGTCATTTAGAGACTAATTTTAAATCTAAAATATTAGTAGCTAAAACTTTGGTAACTAATATAGATATCAATTTAAAATTTATTAATAATAAAAAAATACTTTAGATATCAATAACTTTTTAATCTCTAAATTTAATAAAAAAATATTGGTGTCTAAAGTAATTTCTATTATTAATAAAAATTTATAAAATAGTTTCTAAATTGATATTTAGAACGGTTAAGGTTTTAACTATTCACTATTTTATAGTCTATATTAGTCTCTATTAGTTTTTTAAAGACTAATTTAGAATTTAAAATATTAGTCGTTAAAACTTAGGTAGCTAATTTAGATACAAATTTAGAAATTATTTTATAAATTTTTATTAATAATAGAAATCACTTTAGATATAAATAATTTTTTTAGTCTCTAAATTAATATATAATTTAGTTAATATAGTGATTAATTATTATTTTTATCTAAATTTGATTAATATTTAATGACTTTCTGGTGGAATGAAAGTGAGAATAAATGTTAAATAAGATGAAGAATGCAGTGAATAGGAAGAATACATTGATTTTGTTAAAAATGAGAGTTTGAAAAGATCCAAAAATGGTGAATGAGTTAATGTGTGAGGCAAGTGGGGAATTGGAAGGTGGAAGGGTCATTGAATGCTTCTTCTTCTTCTTCTTCTCACTCTTTTTTACAGTCATCCAATTCATCTTGCATTTATGTTTTCGCACCTATTCTCTTCCCACTTTCTAACATTCAATCTCTTTCTCATAAATAACCAATTCAAAAAAATGGAAAAAAAAACATTGCATATTTTTTGTCCTTTTATTTTTGGTTTTTTAACCTGCACACTTTGAATTATTTTGTTTTATTTTCCAAAATTTAAATAAATTTTTATTCAATCCATCCATATTTAAAAGAAAAATAAAGAAACATAATTTTATTTTTTATTTAACTTTTTCTTATCTCATATCGATTAAAGATAAAGATATTTAAATGTAAATATTACTAATTTTATTTAATAAAGTTAAAACTTATTTAACAATAAAAACTAAAACAAGAACAATATACTTTTGTAGGATTAATATAAATAGTTTTTAGATATGGAGGTAAAGAATGTAGAAATGTAGTATGTATAAAATTCAAATCAGTAACTAAACTTTAAATTTTTTTGAACAAAATCATAAAAATGTTGTTAATTTTAATAACTTTCTCAATGGCTTAAATGCAATTAAATGCTTCTTTTTTTATATTTTGTTCAATATATATGTTTCTATTTTAAAATAAAGTCACTCGATCTTTCTATTTTAAAAAAATCTACAATTTTGACCCATCCTCAATTTTGTGTGCATTTTATTTATTTTCTTTCTTATATTTCATTTAATTAAAAATGATACCTTGAATAACGAATTCAAGGTTTTATTGAATTAAAATAAAACAAATAAAGCATTGTTTGGAATTGAAAATCGGATCAAAATTTCATTTATTTTAAAACAGGGACCAAAGATTTCTATTTCAAAATATGATTAACCAAAATTACAGATTGAATAAAATAGAAAAAAATATTTAATTTTTTAAATATCTAACAGCAAAATTTATCATATTAAAAACATTAAAAAATAAAGATTAACATTTGTGTACTAACACTATAAATCAACTTTACATAATTATTCAATAATTAGCATAACTAATTATGAAGATTTTTTATCACACTATATTTTAATGGTTCCTATCATTTAACATGCTATGAATCATAAACACATCAATAAGGTAATGATTTGAACATGGATTGTTTACTTAAGATGCCTCTTCTCTAATTATTTCTATTACATTTCAAATTTTAGCAGATGTGGGCCTTCTTCACCTTGGAGTGGTTAGTTTAGGGAAGTTTGCAGAAACTAAGTTGAAACTACAAAAACTCCACTGTAGAAACTTTTTACAATGATTGATTGAACATTTATTTTGGCATTGTTTTTAGCACACAAATAAGAGCAGTGATTAGATGACAAATTAGGAGGTTTTATTAGGGATGAGGGAACATGTTAGGTGAAGTGGTAGGGCAGTGGAATGAGCTAATCTTGATAATTAATTAAGATCATTTTCGTGTGCAGTGTAATGTGGCCTACATGTACTATGCATGTTTTCTTTTTCTTATCTGATGCTAGATGCTGGCACTTGTGTGCTAGGGAGACACCACTGCACGTATGCCTCCAACTGTGTAAACTCCTTTTCATAGGAATGCCATTTGCATTCTATATCTGCATCACCCCATCATCTGTTTCATAAGGTAGTGTGCTCAACCTCAAACCAAACATTCATATTTATATACATTTTCATGAATGGATAAGTTTGAATCTAATTAGGAATCAATTATGTTGGAGATCCTGCATTAGAGGTGTTCCATGTTAATGCAAACTTCATCTTATAAGCTAATTTTACGAGATTAGGTTTAAAATTTATTTTTTAATATGACTATTAGACGAGTCATTTCAAACCTACCATCCACTATTAGACCATTTATAATATATAATTTCACACACGATTTGATAACCATTTAATTATAGAATTAGAAAGGGTCGCGCGAACGCTGACCCCACTACCACAAATTATGATGTAGGCTCTTTCACTTGGGAAAACCTTATGATGACACCCTTTCAAAGTGCAATGAAAGTTATCAACCTAGGACATAGATCTTATTGATCATCCATTGACCCCATCCAGGTAAGTATATTGTAATGTAGTCAATTGCTCTTTATTTATTCAGTATTGTCAGCTGAAACTATTAGAACTTAATCAATGTGGGATTAGCTAATAGACCATTTTGTTGTATTTTCTGTAAGTGTTTATGTTTTTGGATATCTTAAAGATCTTATATCAACTAGAGATTAAAATATTTTATAATATATAAATTGGTACAAACTTTAATAAATCGATTTTATGAGATTGAATTAGGCTTAAAATACACTTTTTAATAAATTATCACTTTTTATTGATCATAAAGAGAAAACACAAAACCCCTGTGGAGTAGTGGCACATGTGTGCAGTGAATTTTCACATAAAATGTTTCTTGGTTCATTAATTTGAGGGCTAATGAGTGATTACTATTTAGTTAAAACATTGGAGACTGGCTCATATTATAGTATTATGCTTTTTTCTGAATTAGTCAATACTTTGAAGGGGACAGAGGAAGAAAAAGGTAGGGGCATAGGGCAGTGAAGCAGAGGAAAGACTCACATGCAAATACATTGGCCCTACAACAGTAATAGACAGCTCAAGGATTATTGTGAATCATCTTTTAAGTCACAAACCTACCTATACAAAATCCACAACCAAAAATTAGCCACTCCAAGCTCTTAACAGTTTGTGCTCAAGTGCTTCACAGGCTCAATAATGCAGGGCATCATGGTGGGCCACTTGGAATTTGTGCCCACATGCAATTCATACCATGCAAGGTGCCTAAGGTACATCCCCATGTTTTACCTTCTTCTATGAAAAGATGAGAAGGCTAGGTTAGCCCCCACTGGAGCCTCTTTATTGCCACCACCATTGCATATTGCTTTGTGTCTGTCACCATTCTGCAGTTAATGAGAACAACCATGTCATAATTGTAGCCATCAACATGAACATCCAACATTTTGGCCTCTCTAAACAAACTGCAAAACCAGTAGACATTCAACCTTGTCTGTTTATGATAATTAAAAAAATATTCTGATTCTGATCCATATAATGACATGGTAGATACTTTTCCTCAGTTTCCATTTTTTGTCTACAAATTTTCCTTGTACTTCTCTTCTTTTCATTTTATCAACTTGATGTTTTCAACCTCCTATCATGCATTGTACTGCATGACTTTGCTTTGCTGCAGACTATGGCACCAGGACAAAAATATTGTTCTCAACAAACACATAGAATATGTTACTTAATGTCCCTTTAATCAGCCACGTTGTTCTCTCTGATTCAAGTGCAGGAGTGAATACAAACGAAATCTTATCCATAGTTTAAGTATAATCGTGGATTTAGTTAAAAAAAATAAGGTTTTAAGGATGCTTTTCTCTTTTTCAAATTGGACCTAATATCCGACTACTTGTATTAACACGGTAGCAAACATATGAGATATGTTAATTAATGTCCCTTTAAGCAGACACTTTGTTCTCTCTGGTGGATGCAAACGAAATCTTCTCTCTAATTCAAGTGTAGTTGTGGAAAAAACAAGGTTCTAAGGATGTTTTTCTCTTTCTCATATTGAGACAATGTCCAACTACTTATATTAACATAGTAGCAAATCGTTGATATTTATGTGGTTTGAGAGGTCAAACATCTGTTCCAAACGCTTGTCTAAGCAGGTTTGCATTGGTTGTAGGATTCTTAGAGAAATTGTTTGATATTTTTTTTAAAAAAGGTTAAAGCACCTCTTCTATATTCCATTTTTATTTAATTTATTGTTTGTCAATTAGAAAAAATAGAGCACATTGTTCTTTTTCTTTTTCCACTAAAGTTTGGTTGCATTAATTCGTGTCATATGATTGTATTTGGCCTCCCCCATAAAAGCTATTAATGATTTTGCAGTTTTAACAGTAAATTACTTAATTCAGCCTTAAACACAAACCAGGTTTCTTACTTTCTCGATTTTGGTTAAAGCCTTAAAGGATAACATGAGGGAGTGAAAAAAAAGTGAAAAGCATGGTTTTAATTGGTCAGCTTCCCTTATGTCTGTGTCGGAACTTTGGATAAAAAATTTATAAATGCTTCTTTTCAAGGATCCATGTTAAAGTGGTCATTGAGCAAAGAGCTAAAGTGTAGTCTCTTACTATTTAATGACAAAATAAGTACCACGTGTCCTTATGTAGCATCCTCACCATGAGATTTCTAAAATGACAAAACTACTGGGCTTCAATTTCAGTACATTAATCAGAGGCCCAGCTTCAATTGGAATAAATGAGACCAGCCCAAATCCACTTTAAACTTTTATACCCTTTGGGCTTTCTTAGCCCTCTTTTTAGCCTCTTAAACTATTGCAGACTCTTTCTTCCTACACCTCCATACTTTCTTGTGCCACCCCCATACTAAATGTGAAAATATCATTTTATCCTTTTTTGTTTGCCCACCCCCTTGGATTTGAAATAAGCCTATGGATTATGTAATCCGGATATATTCCAGATTACATAATCCGGAAGTCAATCTCATATTTAGAAAAGACTTCCGGATTATGTAATCTAGAAGCTAATCACACATCTGAAAAAAAGGCTTGCAGATTATATAATCCGGAAGCAAATCTTATGTATAGAAATTTTTTTTGGATTATGTAATCCGGAAGGTAATCACAAAAGGCTTTCGGATTACATAATCCAGAAACTAATTCTGGATCTAGAAAAAAAGACTTCCAGATTATGTAATCCGGAATATTAAAAAAAGTATTTTTAAAATAAAAAATTATGAGAATGACACAAGAAGATATGAAGGTGCACGAAGAAGGAGCCACCAATGCATTTATCAGCAACCTGCATACATGTCCAACCTCATTCTGTCGTTTATGCATGAGTGTAAACCGTCTCATGCAATACTATTTGTGTCTTTTTTTTTAATATTCATAAACTAGTGTTGTTGAGAATATTTTATAATATATAAGTGAAGGTAAACAATCGATTGATAAAGTGAAATTAAATTTAAAATTTTTTTTTTAATATGATATGAGAGTTATTTAAAATTTATCTTAACAAAAATTTATTGATTTTATTAGATCACTCGTTATCAATCAATTCATAATATATAGTCTCGTACACAAGTTTTATATATTAAAGATCCTACATTGATTAAATATAAACACAATTCAATCATTTATACCGTTTTCCCACACTGCAAAATTTGAATTATTAGCATCATGCTTCTGGATTAAGAAAAGAAAAGAAAAAACATCTTTTCTCCTGCACCACTTGCCTTATATAAAGGAATCGTCTTAGACAGAACTCACTCATATAAACAAGGTACACTTCAAAGATTTGAAAACAGATAGAAAATACCAACAATACACATTTGTTTTTTATTAAGTAAAATGTATTAGACAAATAGTGAGATGCATGATTTTTTATTTTTTTTTTAATAACACAGAAAAGCATAAAAAATGAACAGAGATTTGAAAAAATAAGGAACAGACAATTAGTGATGGAGCTAGCTAGGTTGCACTTTGTTGATTAGTGTCTTGATATGTAGGTTGTGGTGAGATCCAACAATGCCTGCATTGAAGAAAAAGGAGGTTTAGTGCATGGCACAGTAAGAAAATTATGTTACAGAAAGTTGCATATCTTCTGTAAACAACTACTCTATACCAAATTCATTATTTTTCTGGGAAAGCATGCAAGATGACAAATGAATGAAAAGGGAAAGAAGATATTCAATATTTTAGTTCAAATTTGACCACAATCTTCCTTGACTTCACTGCTCAAAAATCTTGTTTGCTTCTCTCAGAATCAACACAAAAGAAAAAAAGTATGGATTCTATATATGTTTGGTGAGCATCCAAGATCCAATGTTGGAGGTGGATTTCACTTTTCTCATTTATTTCTCCAAGTTAAATTAGTGCTTTGAAATATTGAAAAAGAGGAAGTAATCATTGATCTAAGAAATATGGAATATTCTTTTCCCTTTTAGGGTATATTTATTTTTATCATTAAAAAGAAAATATGGATTTTAGGAGTACTTGAGTGACCTAATCCTTTAAAAAAAACTATACAATAATGGTATCACTACAAGAAAATCATGAAATAGAAATCAATTTTTAGAGACCAAAATAATTAGTTGCAATAAAAACTAAATTAAAGACCATTTTATAAACTAAAAAAAAAATGGTTTCTAAATTAGTTTATATTATTGTTAAATAGTTTCTAAATTGGTATCTAATTAGCAACCAATATTTTAGAGACCAAATTTAGAAACTAAATAATTGGTAGTTAAAACCTTGGTTGCTAATTAGATACCAATTTAGAAACTATTTAACAATAATATAAACTAATTTAGAAACCAATTTTTTGTTTAGTTTCTAAAATGGTATCTAATTTAGTTACAATTGCAACTAATTATTTTGGTATCTAAAAATTGGTTTCTATTTCATGTTTTTCTTGTAGTGTATGTTTGACCGAGAAAATAAAAGGAAAGGAGAATTAAGTTTGGTAGTTTAGTGAGGGTGATAGATATAACCTAAAAATAAGATTTATTTTATTATTTATCATCTTTTTTTTTTCTTCATTTTTTGTTTATTTTTTAAAACTAAATATTTTTTAATTAGGAATTTATTCTTCAAATATATTTTTTTTAATTCTACTCTATTTTTCACCTATGAAAAATAATATTTGAAATAAAAGATCCATAAACGAGTAGTTTCAATTTTATAATTTATTTTTCAAGGTTGATTTCGAGATTGATATTTATGTTTTCTAATTTATATATCTTTTCCAATTACTTATTGAGAACCTTAATCTTGGCACTGTAAGTAGCTTTGATGTATTTAGTTGGTTAAAAAAATTTGATAGAAAATAATAAATAAATATGAAATATTTGAGAGGTGTTATCAGGTTAGGTTAGATAACGTAAGGTTCAATTCTATATCGGAAGCAGACAACGAGTTGTTGGTAGGGGAGTTCTCTGAAGAAGAAATTAGGACTGCGGTTTGGAGTTGTGAAAGTTCTAAGAG
>Ga0123342_1000268_pt1 | contig 76264 bp, 44 predicted proteins | sample Turbeawhitnodule_FD_89960 | JGI IMG/M metagenome (GOLD analysis project Ga0123342, IMG submission 89960) | Root nodule microbial communities of legume samples collected from Mexico - Turtle bean Mexico white nodule | ecosystem: Host-associated > Plants > Roots > Nodule | place: Mexico: Nepantla... | reverse complement strand
TATATAAAAAGGATATATTATTTGATAACTTTCTTTATAGCATCTTCATCCTTTGTTATCTAACATGACAGAAAAATCATCCTCACATGTTTGGTTTTGTGTTAATAAAGAATTAAGATCATTGAATATATTTTTATTGAAATAGTTAAATGATGTATCAATCGTTGTTTGAGCAGACCTCATTTCAATGGATAAATCTTGGATAGACATGCCAAGAAATACACCGAAATATATGAAAGGCTTGAATAAGTTTTTGGACTTTGCATTTGCTAATAATGGTGTGAGGGGGAAGATAATATGCCCATGTCAAAAGTGCAACTTTAACAAATGGGAGTGTCGTGAAGTAGTGTATGACCACTTGATTGTTAAACCTTTTCCAAGTGGATATAGAGACTGGCTTCTACATGGGGAGAGAACAGGAGTAAATGTGACAAATGAAGCACATGTAATGCCGCAAGAAGATAATAAAAGAATTGTTGTTGATAATCTGATGTATGATATGGTTAACAAGGCATTTGGGCATCATCAATATAGCAATGACATGGTGAATGATAGGGAAACGAGTGCACATTCAAGCCATACTGTGAATGATGATATTGAAGATTTTTTTGAGTTAATGCAAGATGGTTAAGAAAGTCTATATGAAGGGTGTGATAAATATTCTAAACTTTCTTTCTTGATCAAGTTGTTCCACATCAAATGTTTATGCAAAATAAGTGACAAGGCAATGTCCACGATACTAGAGTTGTTAGCCGATGTCATTTGAAGAGGTTTATATTACTCACATGTATAATTATAAATGGAGGTAGTGATGATAGTAGTAAATCTCAAATTCATCATGTGTGTATGTTTTAATTCCTATAAGTTGTTCAATTCACATATCGATTAATCAACAATAATCAAATAATCAAAGTCTTTTAATAATTTATTAATTTATTTTTTATTGCTGATAAAAAAAGTCTTTTAATAAATTTATCTTCAATTATATTTAATATTCTTTTATAATATAGTTGTTATATGTAACAAAAGAATAAATCTATTAACTTTTTCAAATATTTTAACTTATATGTCACATACATTTTGTGTTTGAATTTTATTTATAAGGAAAAAAATTGCAATAATGGTAACAAATTTGTCAAGGTCAACTTGTGTTTAGTAACTTGTTAGCTTGCTTATTATTGGATGTTTGATATTTCTTTGTTCACCATTAAGTATGCTTAATTTGGATTTAGGTTTTTCACATTTATAGTTCGACATGACACCTTGAACATCACTAGTTCAGTCTCAAGTGTTAAGTATCTCTAGTTCGACGTCATGATTTGAGCAATTCTTTATAATCAAGTACAAAAGTATCTTGTGTCTTAAATATTTTGTTATTTAAGTATGAAAGTATGTTTAATTCAACTTCACATCTTAAGCATCTCTACTTTGACTATACAATTTAAGGATTTTTAGCTAATCCTTATGCCTTGAGAATTTTTAACTCAACTCCAAGCTCCAACCTTTCAACATTTGTAGATCAACTTCATGCCTCAATGGATCACTCTTTACACATGGTGGAATGTTCTAGGACTAATACATCAGTCATGGGTTGATGTTTAATTAGTGACTGAACTTAATAGTCAATTAAAATTCATTTCCTACTAATTTTTGTGTGTGTATTTTTCATTTCAAATTTTGATGAAATAAATTTAAATGTCTTTCATGTTGTCAAAGTCAATTTTTAGTGTGGTTAGTGAAAACTAGAAGGTTAGGGTCACACTTTCTTGGTAGTTTGTGGTTCAACTAGAAGGTCGTGGTTTAGGTCAAATTACGTACTCTTTATTTCCTTTATCTATTTTCAAGAAGATCACAAGTCAAATTTATGTTATTTGATGTGAGACTTTTGACTCTTAATTTCAAGTTCAAGTGTTATCTTACTTTTCTTTGTCAATATTGTGATTGCAAGGTTCATTCATCTTTCTTTCTTACCTCTTTCTACCTTTATTGTCACATATATGTATGTGTGTATGTGTATGTAAATATGTATGTATGTTTGTAAACGTAAGGTTTTACTTAAAAATATTACAAAAAAAGTATTTACTATAAAATAAAAAGTGCAAAATTATTTTACTGAAAAAGTATTAATTCATCTCATATTCTTACTCACTAACTTTGAAAGAAATATTAAATCTCTTTATTCTACTATTTCTTGTCAAATGTTGTTTCCTAGGAATGACAATCTCTTTATTCTACTATTTCTTGTCAAATGTTGTTTCCTAGGAATGACAATGGTACATGATGGGTGCCAATTTGACTATACATATCTTCATCTTTGAAATACAAATTTATACACATCTCTATTCTTATTACCTGACGAGTATGAAATTTCTAATACATCCCGTTCTCATTGGGTAATGAGTATACTTGTACCTCGTTCATACTCATCCAAATATTTATTAAATAATTTTTTTTATAAAAAATAAGACAAAAGGAAACGTGACATTATTAAGAATTTAGTGTCAAAAGTACACACATTTTCTCCTTTTCAATGTCAACTAACAATAAAAAAATTATAATTGCATAAATTTTAAAATAAAGTATCAAATAAACCAAAGATATTTTAATAATTTAAAATGAAACAAGATATGAGGATGATGACAGGATGAATATTTATATACTCATCGTTATTGTGTACCGAATTTAAAAAATCAAGTTTTACCAATACTCATGCCCAATCAATTTTGGTATTCCTTATCAACATCCAAATGGTTTTGAAAAATATTGATGGAAACGATATAGCCTATAGACTAAGAGGAAACCTCATGAAAGAAGACTCTACATTTGAATAGTAGAATTCTAATATTTTATTTTTTCTTCTTAGTCTTGTACAAATTGTATAGGTGTAGTTTCTTTTGTATTCTTTTTAGGTTTTTGTAGAGACATAAGTGAGCCTTCTTTGGATCATAATTGTACCTTGATTTTGGCTTGAAAAGTCAGCCAAAAATCCTAGATACATAGTCAAATTTGTCCAAGACATGAAGGAAAAAGAAGGCCTGAAGCATGAAGTACCACATCACCTAAAATAGGCTAAAATTAGTGCAAATTGGAATGCCAATGACCAGGCAAGTACGTTATGCTCAGGAAGGAGCTTATACATCTAGATCTCTTGCACACTTGTACACTCACTCTTTTCTCAAATGAGAATTGAATTGCTTAAATGCTTTCTTCTTATTCTCTTGAACCATAAATAGGAGTATTTTCTTCTCATTCTCTCCTAGGAACCTTATTTGGGAAAGGAAAATTTAAGTTTCTCAATGAATTTAGAAAGTTTTAAGAATTTTTGTTTTACCCACTACTTGGGGAGAAGTGGTTTTTTCATGAAATATTCATGGGTATGAGTTTATTTGTCGTTCCTAGTTCTTTCTAAAGTACCACTTTATCAATTTTCTAGTTGTGTAGAAACAACTTTAAAGATTCCTTCTTTAAGAGCTCATGAGTATATCACATAATTAACAAAATATGGTATGAGTAATTAGAGCATATTTTTTTATCAGAAAAAATAAATAAATTAATATGAAGTATTTTAAGAATGCTTCACTTTTACATCCTAAAAGATTATGAATCATACATAACCCAAAAAAAAAAAAAAACCATATACACTTACAGTTAAGAAAAATGTAGGCTTAGATGATACTAAGAAAGAGTATAAACACTCAAACAAAAATATCTACTACCCAAGCATAAGCTAGTAAAAAAACATAACCTTCACAAAATACTTAATCTCAATTGTGAACTCTTCATACCAGCGTTTTTAGAGACCCATTAGAAGCAAAAGTGAAAGTTGTTTTAACACAAAACAACACTAACACCACCAAAATACCTCAACTTCAAACTTGATGTACATAATTAGTGTTTAGACCATATTGATGTATATTCATTACACATATTAACCTTGATGTTTATAAGATGGTTTTTTAAATATCACATATATTCAATTAATATTAGAAAAAGAAATGTATATGGCAGCCATAAAAAATTATTTTACCTTAAAAAAAATCATCATCCTTTTATCAATTAGAATTATATTTTAAATTTAATTTAAAATCTGTTTAAACCAAAGTAATGTTATGATAATTTTATGAAGCTTATTCTAGGTAAATTTACTCATTGGCTGTCATTGCACTAAACAAAACAACAGACACTAATAAATGATATATAAATTATTATAATTGGTCTTATATTTTTATTTTGGTTCATGTTACACCACACCAAACATCAAACCTAATAACAGCTGTCACAGGAAGCCCTTGTCTTGAAAACTTTTGATGCATTCATCAAACATTTGTTGAAGGCTTATGAATGCAGGAAACCCCAACTGTGTAATTTTGGTAGTGTCCATGCTGTGTGGGTTATTATCTCCCTCCTTGCTGCTGCACCTGTAACATGGTCATCAAATCATAAAAAGTGTTGGTGATTTCTAGCAGAATGTTTAGGTCATAATAAATTACTGGTATGTTCCTTTTTAAAATGTGTTTTTAATTTCTTAAATTTAAAATAAACTTTGTTTGTCGTCCTTCAAATTTACAATTTTTTTATCAAATAAAATATATAAAATAAATTTACAATTCATGTTTCTAGTTTTTGTAATTTGAAAATAAATATGATTATTTATCGTGCGAATATTTTTTATTTAAACATGGTCAGCCTAAAAAGTTTTTATTTTTTATTAAAAACAAGAAAGTGTAAATATTAACTAAATTTAAAGACAAAAAATAATTAATCACTATAGTGACTAAATTAAATATTAATTTAAATATTAACAATATTAATATCTAAGGTGATTTTTATTATTAATAAAATATTATAAAATAATTTTTAAATTGGTATCTAAATTAATTATCAAATTTTAATTACTAATATTTTAAATTCTAAATTAATTTCTAAATTATAAATAGAACAAAAATAATTAGTAGCTAAAACTTTAATAGTTAATAATTAAATACCAATTTAGAAATTATTTTATAATTTTTTATTAATAATAGAAACTACTTTAAATACTAATATTCTTTTAATTTATAAAATAATCTCTAATTTAGTTAATATAGTAATTAATTATTTTGATCTCTAAAATTAATTTTGATTTAATAATTTTCTTGCATTAAGCTATTTGATGATTAGAAAACAAAAATAAAGATATCTTATCATATATTAATCCTTAACTAAGCCAAATCTTAACTACCTTTGTACAAAGAACTCTAACAAGTTTTGTCAAATTACAAAACTAAAAGCATGACTTAAAAATGAAGATACTACAAATAAACCTAACCCAATTTTAATCTATTTGTATTTAATTCAATTGAATGCATGATTTGACTCACTTGTTTTCATATGGGTAAGAGGGATATTTGGAACGAAGCATTTCAATGATTTGTGACCAGTGAGCCACTGTGCTTGAACAAATAAGCCTCCCAGATGCCCTGGTATCCTCCATAGCCAACAAGTGAGCAGCTACCACATCCTTTATGTCTACAAACCCCACTGTTGTATTAGGATATTCCCCTACCATGCCTGTTAAAACATATATAAGTCAAAACTTGTGAAGTGAAAATCATGTAAACTTTTAGAAGAAGTAGATGCAGAATCTTCACTTTTATTATATTGAAGAAATTTAAACATATTGCATGGGATTAGCTACTCAATCATCACATATTTCCTTATTTGATGTCCAATAATGTCTTATATAATTTGAATAAAACTTTCTCCAGAAGAAAAAAAAAATCTATAAACTTAAAATTGGGTAATACACAAGTAAAAAATTATTATTTAAATAAAATAATAAATAAATTAAATTAATTTATGCATTTTATACAAAAATAATAATTTATTTTAATTTTTCTTACCTAAAAGTATTTATAAAAAAAATTATTTTCTTCAAAAAGATTTCTACGTAAAAAGATTGAAAGACCTATATGTATAGGTCAAAAATAATATTTTTAAAGAGTTATGTGAGATCATTTTTATATATTTATTTATAAGTCATTTTTAAATTATGAAATAATTAATTTTTATTTTTTTCTTAAAGTTTTAATAAAAAAGAATTTGACACTTATACAGAAGATTTTCAAATATATGCCCTATATTTTCTAAGGTAATTATTCAATCTAGCCACGACCTGGTCTCCATCATAATTTTTCTTCCAAAATATGACAATAACATGCTTTTTGTCTTATGTTCAAAACATTCATCGTTATCTCCGTTTTTATTGAAAAATATGTTAACCGAATGAACACCCAACAAATAAGAATGATATCAAATGAAGCTCTGAGTTCTAATCATTTTTTTTTTCACATCAGCATTTTAATTAATGAAATTTCTTAATAATTTTATACAAAAAGAAAATGAAAAATTAAATAAAAGGAAGCTATCCTAAGATTGATCACCTTTTCATCAAGAAGCTAACGTGAAAACATTTCTACAAACTAATTTATGTTTAACTTTAAAAAAACATATTTTATTTTATTTTCCAGCAAATATGTATTGAAAATTTTATCCAAACAAGGAGAATAGAAGAGATGAAATAATTGTAAGAGAAAATAACTAATCTGATGAAATTTATACAGTTAGATTTTTTTATCAATAAAGGATGAATAAAATTAATAGGATCATTTAATTGATGATCTAATTTGTATAAAAGAAATTTGTTAATCTAATATGGTAAAAAGGCCTTCAAAACAAAATAAAAAAGGTCAAAATCTCACCAAAAAACTGCAGAAAGCATATAATAAAAGACCATGTAAAACCACTATCAAAATATAGAGTCATATGTATCTTTTACCCTGGAGCAGTTCAAAGATCTCTAAGATTGTGATTAAAATTAAGTTAGATTGTAAATGGTTAAAAGTTGGATCTCTAAGATTAAAGCTACCTGTTTGTGAATGTGATATTTGTTGAAGATCTCACATCGACTAGGGATGAAAACATAGATGAGAACATTTTATTGTATATAAGTGGGTGCAAACTTCAACCTCATTAGTCAGTTTTATGGAGTTGAGATTTACACTCACTTATATACAATGAAATGTTTTTATCTCCAGTAGTCAATGTGAAATCTCCAACAATATTATAATTGAATAATTAAAATTATGAAAATATAAATTGTCTAGTTTTGAAATCTATAAGCCAAAATTAAGTGATTAAACAAATTAAATTAAAAATGCAGTAGAGTGTGTAACATAAGATCTCTAACCTTTGATAATGCTAAGTATCAAGAGGAGTGTACTTGTTGGTTGTGGTGCAAGGAGTGGACCAACAACGAAAGAGGGATTAACCACAATTACATCAATGTCATTTTCTTCTGCAATTCTCCAAACCTCTCTCTCTGCTGTTGTCTTTGCATATGCATACCACAGCTGCATATATTTCTAATACTTTAATACAATGCCAACTATACAAGGTCACACTTTTCATACATCATAGAATAATACTTCTAAAATTTAATATGAAAAATGTTATTTTAACAACTACACAGTAGAAAGACATGAGTTTATAATTGTGACATGATACAATGTAATTTCAAAATTATTTTATTTTACTGAAAAAAAAATTCAATTTTTTTATTAGTAAAGAAAAAAATGAATAGATAAAGATATTTAAGAGATACATCAACCCCTATACAAAGAGTTATTTTATTATCAAAGTAGGTTTTGAATTTTAAATAGATTAACATTTGCTATGATATTATGATTTTTATGATTCTTCCTCATCCCAACCATGTTCTTCTTCGTGACAACCTTTTTTTTTCACCACAAATGTAGTGTCGAAACTTCTCCAAATTCACCATTAGAGCTTGGAGTTTAGGGTTTATGATGTCATCTTTCTTGTTGCGAGGAGGGAAGAGATTCTTTTTTAGAGACCGAAACAAACATCTAAGTGAACAATAACCTTTTAGAGATCGGAACAAACTTCCAAGTGAGCAACAACCTTTTAGAGTGTGTAACAAACTTCTAATTCTCACATTTATAAGTTCCTAACACTCATAATCTCCTTCACTTTCTCAATTTCCTTAGTCTCTGATTCCCGACACGAAACTGTTACAGAAAGAAAGCTAGAGAGGCAAATAATGACGGTTTTCGATGGAAGTGAATACTTTGAAATAGAATCAATCGGGAGTGAGAGCTTCGCGATGACCTCTAACTCCAACTTTGTGGTCGAGGACAAAGAGGAGTTGCAGTGGCGGTACTCTCCAGATTGTCGTCATAAAAATTCATCAATTACACTCTCCTTTGCACCTCTTCTTCCCGTGCCCAACCACCAATAACCTCAACATCAGGTTCCACACCATCATGCTCACCAATATCCTCACCACCATTATCCTCAACATCACCTTCCTTACCAACATCAACATCACCATCAGGTTCCACACCATCATCCTCACTCTCAACCTAACACTCAACCCCATCACTTAAAAGCAACATAACTCCTGCCTTTTATAATGTGCACTAAAAATAAGTGAACTTCAAAATATCTATTTGCAACTTTTAACATATCTATTGCACCACCATCATCAACCAAAAGCTGCAATCTATTTTTCAACACTTCACAACCTCCACGTGAATACCACATCAGCCCATCTCCTTTACAATGCCAACTATTTCAAAGTAACTCCATCTATCAGAGTCATATGACCATGTTAATGTATCACCATCAGAAAATCTCCCACTATGGTGGACCACAAGGTCAAGAAAACCTTCAAACATGATATGGAATTTATAAAAGATATATCCCTGTAAATATACATATGGCCACATATACCAAACAAATTACAAACAAATCCTTCATTTAATTATGTCAGAAAACAAATGTTGGACCACACACAAAAAAATTTTGCACATGGTGGGACCTGCATCATAAACTACACTGTAAATATTCTCTTATGTAATTAAATACAGAACATACAACATATAAAATAAAGCAATCAATTATATTATATTGAATATTGACCCTAAATGTAGAGAGTAATAAGGTAACATATATAATTTTTTTCAATTGTAATATGGTAAAAGATTCTCAACGTATAACACTAATGTGAAACCAAAAACAATGAAATATAATGAAATAAAAGTGATATTCAGCCATAACTGAAATAAAATATTGTATTTCAAGGTGATAATGGTTATAAAAATGGGTAAAAAGTGTAATTACGTTATAGCGTTGGCAGTAGTCTGTATCTGTCCAATGAGATTCATTGAGAGGACACAATTGTTGGACATCATCACGATATCTTATGGAAGAGCAAGAAGAGGTGAGCACAAAACGTTTCACATTTGCCTTTAAGCAGGAGTTAAGCACGTTCAAAGTTCCTTTTATGCATGGATCAATCAAATTTGCCTGTCATAAAAGTCAAACAAGAAATTTCAGTATAAGAAGTGTCAAAACACATAAGATGGTTAACATTTTTTTCTTTGCTCATCAATCATCTCATAGCTACTCACATTGGTGGTTTAAAATATTATTAGGATCTAAAATATTTTTTATTATTAATAAAAATTTATAAACTAATTTGTAAATTTGTATGTAACATTAAAGGTTTTTCTTATGCGTTTTTGTTTAGATTCAAAAATAAAATATTTGTGTAGCCATGTTCGAAGATGTGAATGAGAAGAAAACAAGATTTTAGGGTTGATTTGTCTCTATAAATCCCTATAAGGGGTAAAAAAATCCAAATTACAAAATTCAATTATAATTATCCATATCTATATTAGTTTTAATCCATTTAAATGAATTTATTTCAAATCCAAATCCATATTTTTTGGATTTTAAATCCAATCCATTTAATTGGATATGGATTAGATATAGATTGGATACATTTTTGGATTATCCAAATTACATTTTGGGATGGATTTTGACTTGGCCCGATCCAAGTTAAGTCAATACAATCTAGCTAATATCGAGCCAAGTGAGCCCGAGTCGATGTCTAACCGAGCAGTCCCGGGTCCATATCGAGTCGAGCGGGCTCGAGCCAATTTCGAGCTGAGCGCGCCCAGGCCGTTGTCGAGCCGAGCATTCTCGAGTCGATGTCGAGCCGAGCTGGCCTGGGCTTATGACAAGCCGAACTGATCCAGGTCAATGTCAAGCCGAGTTGACCCGAGCCGATGTCAAGCCGAGCAGGCCCAGGTTGATATCAAGTCTGGCAAGCGCAGGCTGATGTCGAGTCACCGGGCCTGCACCAATGTCAAGCCGAACGGGCCAGACCAATGTCGAGCTTAGCAAGCCCGGACCGATGTCAAGCCGAACGGGTCCGGGCCTCCTGGGCTTGGGCCGATGTCGAGTTGAGCAAGCCCGGGCTAATGTCAAGTCGATTGGGCCCAGGCCAATGTCAAGTCGATTGGGCCCAAGCCAATGTCAAGTCGACCGGGCCTGAGCCAATCAAGTCTCCCCGGCTCGGGCCAATGTTAAGCTGAACAACCCGGGTCGAGGTCGAGTGGAGCAGGCCCAAGTCGATGTCAAGTCGATTGGGCCCTGGCCGATGTCGAGTCGAAAGGGCCCAAATCGATGTCGAGTCTCTCGGGCCAGGGCTGATGTTGAGTCGATTGGGCCCGGGCCAATGTCGAGCCGAGCCGGCCCGAGCCAATGTCGAGTCTCCCAGACCCGGGTCGATGTCAAGTCTTACGGGCCCGGGCCAATGGGCCTGGGTCTATGTTGAGTCGATTGGGCCCTGGCCAATGTAGAGTGAGCGGGCTCGAGCCGATGTCAAGCCGAGCGGGCCCGAGCCGATGTCGAGTCGTCTGGGTCAAGGCCATTATCGATTCGTCCGGGTCCAGATCGATGTCGAGTCATCCAGGTCCGGAACGATGTTGAGTCGTCCGGGTTTGGGCCGATGTTGAGTCGTCCGGGCTCGAGTGGAGCGGGCCCGGGTCGATGTCGAGTCAATTGGGCCTGGCTAATGTCGAGTCAATTGGGCCTGGCTAATGTCGAGTCAATTGGGCCTGGCTAATGTCGAGTCGAGCGTGCCCGGGCCGATGTCAAGTCGAGCAGGCCCGAGCCGATGTCAAGTCGAGCAGGCCCGGGCCGATGTCGAGTCGAGTCGAACGGGCTCGGGCTGATGTTGAATCATCCAGGTCTGGGCCATTGTCAAGTCGTCCGGACCCGGGCCGATGTCAAGTCGTCTAGGTTTGAGCCAATGTTGAGTCGTCCGAACTCGGACTGATGTCGAATCGTCTGAGTCCGGGCCGATGTCAAACCGAATTGGTCCACGTTCAGGTTGAGTCGGCTTAGATCCGGTTCGAATCAAGTTAGTTTGTATCCATATCAAAATAGATTTAATATAATTGACAAAGTGGATTTAATTTAATTAACAAAATGGATTAAAATTTGATCTAATTAAAATAGATATAAATTTTAAATTCAATCCAAATAAATTGGATTAGATTTAGATTGGACATGAACACACATCTCTAAACAAAATAGATAAGAAAAGGGAAGATACTTGAACGTTCTCTCCGGGTGGTAGAAGCACAGGGGACGCCGTATGAAACACACCGTCAACTCCTGTCACTGCCTCGTCAAAGCTTCCTTCCACCAACAGATCTGCTTTCAAAATCTTCAATCGCTCTTTCGCTCCATTTAGTTCGGTCAGAAACCCAACCTTATCCTTATCCTCTGATAAAATAAACAAATAAATTTAGAAATAAACATATCAAGAAAGAAAAAAATATCAATGAACACAAAAAAAAACAAACATGTCACGTTTAATAATATCAACTCCATAAAAAACCTAACATCTAAATCTAGAGTACCAAGAGAAGATGCTACACCAAAAAAGAAAACACCAGAACTTAAAACCTAATACAAATCGCTTCAAAAAACCAACTTCACACAGAAAGAACAACCAAAGAATACCCTTATATTCAAACTGAAACTATCCCGACAACAACAACCATACCAACAAATAAATAACAAGCAATCTAAATTGATTACAAACATACCGTCATCAAGAAACCAATTTTTACTTGTTTCTATGTTGTGAGCGTTTCCTTAATGTCCTCAACTCTAACAAAACCTTGTTTCCACAGTCAATAATTAATCAATTTAAACCAGCAAAGGCATATATGGCGTACCTGGGTTTCTCACCGTGGTCCTCACTGTATAACCCTTTTCTAATAAGGCCTTAACCAAGTAAGATGCGATGAAGCCAGCACCTCCTGTCACGCAAAACTCAGGCATCTCTAACTATTTTGTCTTTTAGGTCTTTGGTTTCTGGGTTTAACGTTGTAGTTTAGTCTAATCTAGGACTGCCTTATTTATCTCTAACCACTCACTTGGAAAGAAATGACAAAACTCAAAACCGACAACACAAGAGAGTCACGTGAAATGTGTATACTATCTTTGGTAGAACGTAGGAGAGTCATGTGAAATGCATAATCTATGTTTGGTGGAACACATCATTCATTTCATTCCCAAGATAATGTTTTCAATTATATAGGTAAATGCTATTTTCTTGGGTTTGAAAGTCAAATTAAAGTAATTAGAAGTGAAACTACATTTTCTTTTCTTTTGATTACTCAGAGCAATCAGGTTTTATTTTATGCAAATTGTATCCCATATTTTTTTTTACTTAACATTATTTTATTCTCTTTATTGGGTAAGAGGTTTTTGTTGTTACATATATACAAATAGAAAGAATAAGTTATTTTTATGATTATAGATTGGAATATGAAAAAAAAAAAAAACTCTTCATGTTATAATTGATAAAATGAGTTGATATTATAAATCAGGAGATCTAAATGTATTTATTACATTTTTAAAGGTTATATTAGAATTATCCTAATTCAATAAACGAATTTATTATAATTTTTAAGGATATATTAGAATTATGCTAATTCAATAAAATTATTGATCAGTTTTAGAAGTTACATATATTTTTATTATTATTCTTTTTAGGTTTGTATCATAGCTCCACTTCACATAATATGAATATAATTGAATATAATTAAGTTTACCTGTTACATATTTTTCTTTTTAAGTTTGTATCGGAGTCCCACTAGACTTAATATATACTTGGAGGGTGCTGTAAAATAAGTTAGCTACTAAGGTCAAATAAGTTAGCTACTAAGGTCAACTTGGAGAGACGTAAGGTTGAATTAGAAAGTATTTTATGTTGTCTGTGTGAGGCGAATAAGGAAACAACAAGTCATTTGTTCTTTGGTAGTAGAATTGTTTGAGCTTGGTTGTTCATCACACTTTTTTCTCACATTTCTTACTTCTGTTAATTTATTTTTGGGAAGTGTCTTGATTACGATGGTAAGTGAGATTTGAAGATATAGGAATAAACACATCTTTAAAGGTGGAGTGATTGATCATTCTGAAATTTTCTCCATGACTCAACTAAAGGTATAGTCCTGGATAACCTCTAAAGTCCCTTTTGCTTGTTTTTCCTTTTCTGATTGGTTTATGGATCCCCTAGTTTGTTGTATTCGATTAAATATAAGTGATTTATTTAGGTTGGTCAGAGTGTATTTGTTCTAGTAGGAAGTTAGTGACAAGCTGTTTGGAGGAGTTATTCGTTTCTGTACGATTTTGTACATGGATTGGATCACCCTAAAGTGGTTCTTTTTTTTATTGCTGATAAAAAAGAGATATATATATATATATATATATATATATATATAATTAAGTCAAAGTTTAATTATGAGAGAAGAGAGCACAACACACTATACTAGCCCATAAAAAAAAACACAAATGACTTTATGATGTAGTTACACTACAAGAAAATCATTTAACAGAAACCAATTTTTGATAACAAAGATAATTAGTTGTTATAGTGACTAAATTAGAGACCATTTTAGAGACTAAAAAATATTTTGAATTCTAAATTAGTTTCTATTATTGTTAAATAATTTCTAAATTGGTATCTAATCAGTCTCACTACAATCATTGTTTACACATTGACCATTTCTAAAACCAATCATCATATACACGGGTTCTACCTAATCTACTCTTATTTGTTTCATTTGTCTTATACCATTTATATTTCCTACCAACAATTGTTTTTTTTTTTTTATCAACAATGAATTAATAAAATAAAACGAGACACTTGAACTCTGGGACCCTTCCTTTTATCAACATTCCTAACTGCATTGAAATCTCCAATAATGCTACCTTCCTTTTGTTGTTTCTACTTGATCTTTGTCAACTCTTCCCACAATGCTACCTTATCTTGCAAATTACACTAAGCATATACATTAATCAGTGTAACTTGTATTTTTGTTTTTAAATGTTGATCACCATATGCCACAATAAAACATTGTTCACACCTTCCTTATGTATCAATCCTATATTACAATTCTGCCATATAATGTGTATTCAAGAAACAAAAACCATTGCATTATGAACGTACTAATAATATCCTACACTAATAAGTAAGGCTAGCGAATAGTTTTGATACAAAACAGCTTTAATCTCAATTTTCAACACTTTGGAGACTCAACAAGCCTTTTTTTTCTTTTTTTTTTTCTTGTTCCAAGCATTTACTTACTATTGCTAATGAATTTGGAGAAGTTTTACTTTTTCACCGCAAGAAAATCATTAAATAGAAATCAATTTTAGAAATAAAAAATAATTAGTTGCTATAGTAACTAAATTAGAGATTAGTTTATAAACTAATTTTTTTTTGTTTCTAAATTAGTTTCCTGTTAAATAGTTTCTAAATTGATATCTAATTAGCTACCAAGGTTTTAACTATCAATTATTTAGATTCTAAATTTTGTAGTAAAAACTTTGGTGGCTAATTAGATACCAATTTAACAATAATATAAACTAATTTAGAAATCAAATTTTTTTTCAATCTCTAATTTAGTCACTATAACAACAAATTATTTTTTGTCTCTAAAATTGATTTCTATTTCATGATTTTTTTTTGTAGTGGTTGTTGTGTTTAATTTATTTACGAAAAAGAAAAACTTCTAGTTATGATAATTCTAGCGGAAGTCTTATCTTCCTTTGTCATAAAACATTCTAACTTGTTCTTCGAGTGAAACAATATTATCATCAACTACTTGAGTTTTCTTTTCAATATATTTATTTTGTGAATTTTTTTCCTTAAACATTAAATATATACGAGTATACATATTTCGTGGAATTTATATATATTTATTTTAAATATTTCATCGTAACAAACTTAAAGTTATAAATAAACATGAATATATTTAAAAGTTTTATACCACTTAAAAGGAGTTGATAAAAAAGTTTATAAATATTTTTTTCTTCATAATTTATAAAAGCTTTTTTCAAGAATAAAATTGCAACAAACTTCAATCCAGACTTGTAGACAATAACTTAAATGCATTAACTCTACTGGTTAGAAAATTATACTTTAAGAGTTCAAACCAATAACACGTTATAAATATTATCTTCCCAGTAACACGTCATAAATATTATCTTCCCATTTAGTGGAGTGGGTATTTCCATTGCAAGAATAATTATGTGGTTATATTAATTTATTTAGTGGGGTGGGTATTTCCATTGCAAAATAATAATTATGTGGTTATATTAATTTTATTACAAGAAATAATAATATTAAACTTTCAAAAAACTCACACAAAAAATAAAAGAGAGACACTAAATGATATTTAGAGTTTAGTGTCCCATTAAGTTGACACTAATCCAAATGTTGTTAATGAATTAGTGGGAACTATGAGGACACAACTATTTTTTTTATGATTTTAATGTCCGTTTAAAACCTTTTTGTCCACACTATAATTAATATTTAATTTTGTGTCTCAATTATGTAGGATTTGGGACACTAATAATGTCCCTTACTTGATCCTCACTTTTTTTGGCAGTTAATTACAACTTTTCTTGTAGTGTTTTAATTTACTCTCAACTTTTACGTTGGACAAGTCTTAGACTAACTAACTTTAATTAATTAATGTTTTATTTTGAATATTAATAATTTTATATTTTCTATTTTATATTAAGAAGTGTACTTTAAGTTTAATTCAATCTCATAAAATCCAGTTTATAAGATTTGTATTACACTTATATACTATGAAATGCATTTATTTCTAGTTGATATATGTATAGATGGTCTGATAGGGGTCAACAAACTTTACTATAAGTTTTAGGTTATGATATCATATTTAAAAATGAATTCTCTCGAGCTTTATATATTATGAAATATATTTATCTCTAATCGATGTGGGATCTCTAACATTTTAATTTGTACAATATTTTATCGTATTTCAATAAAAAGGTTTTAATAAATTTAAATATTAAATTTATGACTTTGAAAATGATTTTTAAAATAAAAATGTGTGAGTATTGATAAAGTTTTTTCTTCAATATAAATCTACATTTAATATAAACATTATAAAAATCTTGAATCCAACGGGTAATGTTTAGTTTTTTTTCCTTACCTTCTAGATTTGTTATTATTTTAACATAGCTCTAAATGGCAAAGAACAATCTGGTGTCCTCCTATCTGTAGTGTAAAGGCAAAGTGCAACGAATGTGGAGGACTCAAACGTCTTACGTATATAGAGGACACGTGCAATTGCTCTATCTCTTCTCTCTTTGATCGTGGCAACAAATTCTCGAGGAGGCGTAGTCATTTTTCTTTGCAACAATTGACAAATCATGAGTCAAAATGCTTTCGTAATGATTTGAGAAAGTTCTGATGATAATAAGCCATGGCCCATTTGCCAAGAGAGAGATCAACTCCAACCAAGTTCCACTCATCGATGCCATTTGTACCTCAATAAATTCATATCCTATCAACCAACAAACCATTTCTACATGTTCTACAATCTACAAACCTCATTTATTTCGATTCATGTTGCCCCCCACTTTTGAGACTAATAAATCTGCTATATCCATGACCAAGGGTTGAAGCAATTTCTGGTGTGTGTGTGTGTGTTGCACCTATGCATTTCTAGCCACATTCATTAGGAGGAAAACATGACCACAAATAATATAGCAGGCGAGTACAACTGTACAAAAAAAAAGTGATGAAGTTTTAGTGGTGAAAAAGTGCTTGAATGTTTAGTTAGAAATGGAAGGGGGAGTTATGAAAATGAATGCCAACTCCATGAGCGTTGGTTGATGGAGACTCTTTCATTTATTCTCTTCATCTGCCTCTTCTTTGCATTGGTCCCTCTTCTCTTTAAAACCTCACTCTCTCACCCATTACCATTCTCATCTCAAAGTGCTACCTTCCACCAACCTCAAAGTGCTGAACTGAACTCCCATTCCATCATGGCTCATTTCTCAAACTCAGTGAAGCTCAAGTATGTGAAACTTGGCTACCAATACCTTGTCAACCACATCACAACACTCATCCTCATACCCCTCATTCTTGGAATCTTCATAGAGCTACTTCACTTGGGCCCAGATGAGTTCCACAAACTTTGGAACTCTCTTCACCTTCACCCTGTTCAAATCGTCTGCTCCTCCTTCCTCATCATCATGATCTTCACCGTCTACTTCATGTCCAAGCCACGCACGGTCTTCCTTGTGGACTACGCCTGCTTCGAGCCCCCAGTCACGTGCCGTGTCCCTTTTGCCACCTTCATGGAACACTCCAGGCTCATCCTCAAGAACAACCCCAAAAGCGTGGAGTTCCAGATGAGGATTCTGGAACGGTCTGGCCTTGGAGAAGAAACATGTCTTCCCCCTGCCATCCATTACATCCCGCCCAAACCCACCATGGAAGCAGCCAGAGGTGAAGCTCAGCTCGTGATATTCTCTGCCATGGAGTCGTTGTTCAGGAAAACGGGGCTGAAGCCAAAGGACATAGACATTCTCATAGTGAACTGCAGCCTCTTTTCTCCAACACCGTCTCTGTCCGCCATGGTGATCAACAAGTACAAACTCAGAAGCAACATCAAGAGCTTCAACCTCTCTGGAATGGGGTGCAGTGCAGGGCTTATTTCCATCGACCTGGCCCGTGACCTTCTCCAAACCCACCCCAACTCAAACGCTGTCGTTGTGAGCACCGAGATCATAACCCCCAACTACTACCAAGGCAATGAGAGAGCCATGCTTCTTCCAAACTGCTTGTTCAGAATGGGTGGTGCTGCCATTCTGTTATCCAACAGAAAATCTGAAAGCACCAGGGCGAAGTACCGATTGGTTCACGTGGTTAGAACCCACAAGGGTTCTGATGATAAAGCGTTCCGTTGCGTGTTTGAAGAGGAGGACAAGGAAGGAAAAGTGGGGATTTCACTTTCCAAGGACCTTATGGCCATAGCAGGGGAAGCATTGAAGTCCAACATAACTACCATGGGACCCCTGGTGCTCCCTGCTTCGGAGCAGCTACTTTTCCTCTTCACGCTTATCGGAAGGAAAATCTTCAACCCCAGATGGAAGCCTTACATCCCTGACTTCAAACAAGCCTTTGAGCACTTCTGCATCCACGCTGGTGGGCGTGCTGTGATTGACGAGTTGCAGAAGAATCTTCAACTTTCTGCTGAGCATGTTGAGGCTTCCAGAATGACCCTGCACCGGTTTGGGAACACCTCTTCTTCCTCGCTGTGGTACGAACTGAACTACATTGAATCGAAGGGAAGAATGAAGAGAGGAGACAGGGTTTGGCAGATTGCATTCGGAAGCGGATTCAAGTGCAACAGTGCTGTTTGGAAGTGTAACAGAAGCATTGAGACACCCTTTGATGGGCCTTGGAGTGATTGCATTCATCGCTACCCTGTTCACATTCCTGAGATCGTTAAGCTCTAGACGATGTGACAGGGAAAATGCAAAAGAGAAACACAACCAACAACACTCTTCATTAGTTTCTCCAAAACATTCTTTTAAATACACAATATCAGAAGTCACAAGATTTATGTGGTTCTGGCTCTTCTTTCAACGAGTCACAACTCATGGTTTTGTAATTTCGAATAAATTTTACAAAATAAGAAAAGTTGTGTGCTGAAGAATGTTTAGACAGGAAAAAGCAGGGTTCATTTATTTGGGAAAGAAAATCGGTTTTTAAGGGTTGTTTACTTCCTTGTCACTCTGTGATTGCTGTAGCCGTACCAGTTTCTCATTCCTTTGTCATACTTGTTATTCATGTTTCTTCGCATTATGATACGTGATAAACCTCCACATCTTAGTTTAATTACTTCTATTTGCTTCATGTAATGAACTCGATAAAATGCAGGGGAAGGAAATGAATACGTTCGAGCATGGTGTTACTTGGAGATTTACATAAAGTAAAAATAATAAATGTATGAAAGATTTTTAAGGATGATAAATTTAAGTATAATTCAATTTTATAAATTCACTTATAAAATATCTAAATAAATGAGACATTATATATTTATGGGTAATTCGATAACGAGTAGGCTAAATTTTCGTTAGAATAGACTTTAAATTGTTTTGATATCATCTTAGGAAATGGATTATGAAATTGACTTCTTAGATAAGGTTTGTACATGTCTATATACTATAGATAAGGTTTGTACATGTCTATATACTATGTAGTGAAATTGGTTTATTTTGCTCTAATTGGTTTATTTTGCTCTAATTTACAAATTATATTTTACTATGTAGTGAAATTGGTTTATTTTGCTCTAATTGGTTTATTTTGCTCTAATTTACAAATTATATATAATAAAATATTTTTATTTCTAGTTCACGTGATAATAAAAAATAAAATAAAAAATTCAGCGTTCAAAAATACAAAAAATATTCTGAAAGCGAGTTGTCCAAATTCTCGTTAAAATAGATTATAAATTATTCTGATACCGTCTTAAAAAATAACTATAAAATTAACTTATTAGATGAGACTTGCACCCATTTATATACTATAAAATAAAATTTGTTTATCAAACGAAATTTTCATTCACTTATATATTATATATTATGAAATATTTTTATAGATAAAAAAAATATAAAACTTTTTTGTTTTCAAAACTCAAAAATATAAATTTCTATTTTTTTTGAGTTGATTCATCTGAAATTATTTTATATTTAAAAATAAAAGTGTGATATGAATGATGTTGGATGGGTGTGTAGTAAAAGGAAATGGAGTGTCTGTCTCATCATCCTTATTCTTAAATTAAATGTGATGTTTATCTGAAACGCATTAACTCGTTATGACTCATATGTTTTTGTCTTTTTCCAATAGAAACCATTTTGAGCAAGTAAGATTGTCTTTGTCATATAACCAAAATAACAGAAATAGCAGAAAGCATAACCACAAACTGAAAGGGGCGATAGAGAGACAAAAGAATGAGAAATCAGAAAGGAAAAGATGAGAGAAATGAGAAGAAGGTCACTTTCTATGCATGCATGGAGAATTGACTTCATTGTTCCTCAATTCCACCTCATATTGTCTTTTGTTATTCGTGACATGGCCTTCTTCTGAGAGCCAAACCTTGTCTCCAAGCTCAAATCTAGGATAAACATACTCCTTTCAGGAAGTTTCTTCCTGCACCCTACGTTTTTCTTCCATCACTCTCACAATTTTGTAAATCTCAAAACTGACCTTCACCTTTTATTTGAAATTGAGATTTGGGAGTGTGCTACGGATTCTTCAATCCAGAAGTGAATTATGTTGTTTTCTGGATGACGGGGTATTCCATAAGCAAAGTTTGCATAAATTGTGATTTTCAGATTGCTGAATCCGGAAGCCTAGTTTCTATTACGGATTGTGGATCCAGAAAATTTGTTTCAATTAAGAATTTTTTAATCCAGAATGCATATTTTGAATTATGGATTGACAGATCCGTAATGAATTTTTTAATCATGGATGTTCTGTATTTTTTTTATTTTGGATTAACACTGCAATTCATGTATTACCGGAAGCACCAATCTAGGAGGTTACTGAACACGCCAATCCGAAAATTTACCAGAAGCACCAATCCGAAATGCAAAAAAAAAATAAATGTGCAGTTTTATATAGGGACGGTTTTGTCTTTGCAAAACATTGTGGGGTCCAGGAAGAAAGATGTAGGGTTGCAGGAAGAAAGTGCCCTCCTTTCAAGGTTAGTCTAAACCATCCAATGAATTAAGGCTTGTGATACCCATTGCAACCTTTTTTTTCTTAAATATGTTCCGGGCCCAATATATTTTTCTTCAAAATTAAGTAATAATAAACTATTTTTTTTATTTAAGTATCTCAATGTATATTACCCCACAACATGGGTAGCCAACCTCTTCTGTAATTGATAGATCAATAGTTCTCTTTTGACCGAGATTTTAATTATTGTAAAAACTAATTATTAGTTAAAATATTATAATGAAATTTTTTATTATAGATGTAATGTCACATTAAAATTTCGATATTCTAATATAATAATATATTATAATGGACAATTGATTTTAGGAGATAATATTCTATTAGTAATTATGATTATTACATGACTTAGAAAGACATAAACATCCAAAATATTTATTTAGAATATCTTATTAAAATTAAAAGATAAATTTCTTCACCTATGTAAGAGGTAACAATTTTATATTTTATTAATGATTTCACTAATTGTAGTATTAAAACTTTAGTTTAAGATAGTAGAGTTCTTTAGCCTTTTTTAAGCATGATTTCAAAATGCCGTGATTGTTAAGTGAAATTATGCATAAAAAAAGTCAGGATAATTTTTTCCAGCTATTTTCAAATTCATTTAATTATGATTAGCGCAAGTCAGCTTAAGTTAACCATTTTCAGTTTAACTCGATCAACTTTTTAGTACTACACCTAATTTTCCTTTGGTGCAAATTCGTTTAGTGTAAAAAGGCTACGCTTAACTAAATGATGAATACCTTTTCTTTTTCAACCTTGCTCTTAGGAGTGAATCCGCTCAATGTACAAAAACTACGCCTAGTAAATTTAAGGCGGTGAAAATGTAATTTTTAGCAATTCGCTCAACACTTTGAGATCCGCTCAGGAGATTGGCCCCTCTTAGTTGAGTATAAATAGCTTAAGTTCTCATTTTCACATACTTTGATACAAAACAAAGTTGAGAACTAAGAGAGAAAATGTCCCTTTCCACCTAAAGCAAAAATAATCAAGAGATTATTCTTTGTATCATTTTTCATTGCTTCTCCGTCACTTCTTCTCCTCGTCCTCTTCAAGTTTCTATCGTTCAGTTTTCTCCCAAGGTGAGTGGTTCTCCTATTTCTATCATTTTCTTCCTTTTATGGTGAGAAATGTGATGTAGGAAAAGTATAAGGTTATGGGTTATGAAACCTTAACCCCTGGAACCATTTTATAAAGAGATGTATTGTCTCTTAAACATTTCTTATGAGATATTTCTAGAATCCTATTATTCTTTTATATGAAAATCTTTGAGTGCAGTATTATGTCTTATGAAATGGTTTTTCAAAATTCATTGTTGAATTGTTGAAGGTTATCTTTACTTTGAAATTGAACATAGTTTCTAGTGTGATAAATTTTTAAGTATAGTTCATATTTCACAACTTAGAAAAGAAATTGTAAAACATGCTTGTAGAAAATGTATCACTCAAAAAGCATTCAGATATTCGTCTTTGAATAACTTTGAGAGAATATGAGAGCCCCATAGGTTTGAATTCCCCAATAGGGGTATAAATATCAGGAATTCATGGCACAGAAGAGAGGGGTGTCTCTCAAAATGTTTGAGCTCAACATTATGCCAACAAGACTGAAAAATAAGTAAAAGAGATTTGTTGACACAATTTCTTTTACGTCCATTGTTATTTCAATGTAAAATAATCTCTCTTTCTATTACATTTGTATATAAATGGATCTCAATAAATGAATGTAAAAATTCTCTATAGAAACAATGTAAAAGGTTTCCTACATAGTAACTCTACTAGTAATTCACAAGCAAGATGGCGTAAAAGGGAAAAACAAGAGATAATAACAAAAAGACAAATAACAAGATATTATTCCAATCAACACCTCTCAAAAGTAATTGATATAGTGCATTTTGTAATCGTCCATATACTATGATATTGTTTTATCCGCAAAAGAATTTTAATTAACCTTATATTTGTTACACATTATGGACATGGGAATCTTTCCTACATTGCTAATGTAAAGTAAGTTAGTGTAACCGTGTAATTTGTGATCCATCTAACGTGGGGTTGGAGTCCAATCTATTAACATGTGCATTATTACCATCATGTTGGGGTGGGATACACACAGATACAATCTGAACCTCAGTTTGTTGTGCATAAAAATTGTCACTGTTGTTCGAAGAAGTATTAGCCAATACCTGGAAATATGCATGAGGTCCCCATCCTACAAAATAAATTCACATAAAAATGTAAAAAGACTAAGAGGTTGTGAAAACAAATCTACTTCAAAATCTACAAAAAGAACCACAATAGACAATAATTTGAAAGTTTAACGAGGTATAAAAGATAGTTAGAAGAATAACGAGCTACAGAACAGAGAGAGATACATGCTCAATTTCAAAGCCCACAACTCTCTTTGATGTACTTTATCTAAAGAAGAGTGCTCAAAGTCCACCATTTAAGAGAGTTAAGAAAATGTAGGATACTCTTAGTATGACTTATGATGGTTCCCTTAGATGAAGAAAACAAATTCAACTCATCAATATGAACTCTTTACTGTGAAAGAAAACAAAAACATACAAAGCATTTTAACAAGTTACTTAGTAAATACTAAATGAGTTTAAATCACTTAGTAATACTAAATGAGTTTAAATCACTTAGTAAATACTATGATAAGATCACATTAATAAAATTTTGATATATTTATCTAGACTGTGGTGACCACAAGTGACTATACTAAAGACATCTAAAGTCTTGGACAATATATTTATAGAAATGTTCGCCAATGTTATAAAAGGTGCACAGTTGGAGCTATAATAAGATGGAGTCATCAGAAGATAAATATTTCTAGTCCTCAAAGATCAAAATAAGAGAAACACACTAACTCGTATAAGATCCCTTAAGAGAGATGAATGATGAGATATCTTCCATCTCTAAAAAAATCCATCATATATACAAGAAGAGAGTAGGATTAAGCGAGAGGAAAGTTGGAAAGAAAATATAATTTTGCAAAGCAACTTTATATTATTTCAGTCTACAATATGTACAAATTACACTCCAAATATAGTAATATAGAAACATCAACAAATCAGGAAAGAAAATGCAAAGGTTAATAAGAAAAGGATAATATAAGAAACTTAGTTAGGGCGTAAGAAAGATATCGGATCTAGAAAGAAAGAAGTCACATATTTGCCCAGACTTGGGCAACCTTGCCCAAGTTTTTTTTTTTCAAAAAAGAAATAGATCCTAACCTAACCCAAATCTCAAATCAAATTAAAATTTAATCTTAAACACTGAAAATAATTAATTACTTTTCAAAGCAAGTTATGTGGAAATAAATAAAAAATTATGATAGACTACTGCTGTCCCCTCTTTGTGCCTTTTACTTTTAATTCATAAACAACTAAGTTTCATGATACAGCTAAAACTGCTATAACTTGAAAAGGCACACGACCAAAATGATTTTCAATTAATCCTTTTATAGAAACTTAGATCTGGAGAATGATTCGAAAGCAGCAAACAGTATTCTCCGCAAAACAGTTATGAAATACAATTGTCATACTCTCAAAACAGTTATGGAGACTATTTAATAATAAACGGTAACAATAACCCCCCATTACACACACGAGTAAGAAAAGCTCATTCTAGTCCACAATACCAACAAATAATAAAAGTTTAAAAGAATAAATTCCTGGACATACCATCTTTATCATATGGAGGTGGAAAGAATTGCAAGTAACAAAAGGAAGAGATTGCCAAACCTGCATAAAATCTCGTATAAAAATGTCTAGAGAAAGGTATATTTATATGTTAATAAATCAAACATAGGAAATCCAGTCTTCAACATACCTATAAGCCCTCCAGTACAAACATCTTGCCAATGATGCCAATAATCATCAACACGAGAGACAGCAATCATAGCTGCCACAAGAAGGGGAAAGAACACAATACAAAGCTTTGCAACATGACCCCTACGGTCAAACACCTTAATTTTCCCAGATAGATACCATGCAAGAAAACCAAGACCAGCAAAGGACCCTGTATACCAATAATTTGAACTTTTTTGGCATATACTACTATAAAAGGAGAACAAACTATATAAATAGGTCTTCCTTACACACCTAAATGCCCAATGATAATTTGGCAATGTAATTCCTATTATATTTATTTACATAGAGAATCTTTATCCTTGACAATATAGACTTGTAAACGGAACTCAGAGTTTTTATTATCATTTAATTATCAGTTCTTCAAAAAATCTATCATACTATGATGGAGTTAACTTTGATCAATGAATATTCAATACTTCCTTCAACTTCTGTTTCTTCTAAAACATGTTATGCTTTTTTAAATGACACTTAAGATTACCAATTTATCAATTATGCTGACTTAAAGAGGCAATAAGACCACTGTTTCAAATGAAATGTAGAACATGGAGGAGGACTATGGGAAAAAGAAAGAATTATTGCAACAGTTACGATTCTAATTAGTTAGTCAGGGGATTAATGTGTTAAATTAAATAACTAGGAGAATGCAAGAGGAGAAGAAGATTCAGATGTATTCTAATTTGTAAATTGGGCATTAGTAATTTGCAACTCCCTCTTTTACATTATCCTAACAGAACTCGAGGTTGTTCTGAGTACTTACAAGAGGTATGTCCACTTGGAAAACTTTTGTGCCCTTCTCTAATAACAGTCTTATCTCCTGTACATCTAACATCTTTGGTTACTGGATCAAACACCTGAACATATCATGAATCAGTACCATGTTTCTTGATCAGATCACTAAGTAAAACGAACTATGTATCACATGGTAAAGGTATAAATTAGGAAATCTGGTTTATAATTGAGAACCCACCCCTTTCCCATCAGGGAAACAACGCCAGAAGAAGTCTGGGCGAGGCCGTCCCACACCATCTTTGATAGCATCAGTTATCACCGCAGTAATGAGTACAGAGAATAAAAGGCCTGAATAGCATTTGGCCGTGAATAGGTTAGGTTATAACAGAGTAATATTGAAAAAAAGGACAGGAAAACATTTCTGAAGGTGAGAAAAGTACCCAAGATAGCATGGTGGAAGTCATAAACATCCTTTCGGAAGAAATAGTAAACAAGAATGATTGCTATTGGCAACAAAATTGCTACTATCTGTCAATTAAGGTCAATTTTAAATTTGAAATTCCATAATTCATATCTTGAATGTCAATTGAGGTCAATTTTAACAAGGATGCATAGTTCTTGGAAGCAAAAACGTACTGGTACAGCCCAAAAGGGTATAGTATTGTCTTTCAATGGGTATCTCAGGTCGGTCATCATCCCCTCTCCAACAAAACGGTGAAATGGCTCTATCATATTCAAGATACCATCAATGATAGCAAGAACCAAAAGAATCAACCAGTCATGCATATGTGTCCTTGCAACTTTAGCTCCATGTGATCTGATCGTATGTCTGTTCAACCGATCTTCTGGCATTTTTCTGAAGCAAATGACAAAAATAGTGCTCTTTAAAATTAAAAAAACACAGGAAATTAGAGAAATACAATACCAGAAAAAAAAAATTGGAACGTAGATAATTTTCAGAGTGTTGCTGGACATAGTGAATACAATGGCAATCTGACTGTAACTTCCAAATTTCAATTTTTATTAGTTTCAGTCGCAGATAACACTCAACCTCTAGCTCATGCCTGAAAAATATGTAATGCAATGACGTTAATTGGCGTTGTCATTTTAACTCTAGAATCTCATTCCAGATACAAGTTGATCTTTCATACAAGCACACAGCCCTTCAGCCACAAAATTCACAGTGCGCATTTTAACAGAGAACGCAAAATTGAACTGAGTTTTCCACACATTGTAGCAAGAATCACTAGCAGAAAACCAAAATTCTCAGATCAGAGACATGAACACAGATAAACAGCTATTAATCAAATTACACAATTGTCCCTACAGTGTCTTGCTAAACTCATTTTGGAATTTTGATGACGAATGTGAATCGTTTGCAAGTGGATCATTTTCCACACCTTTGTGAACAGGAATCTAACATAAATTTCGAGGTTTTGGAATTATACAGTGAGAAATTGCGTGAGCCTAAAGAACAAAGCTATGGAAGTGTAACTAAAAGACAGAAGAAACTCACCTGCACGAGGTTCGGTGTAACAGAATTTAGAGGAAGAGTGTGTTTATGAGAGAGAGAGAAAGAAAGAGAGAGTGAGAGAAAGAGAGAGAGAAGAGAGATTTAAAAGAAGGAAGTGTATGGTTAATGCTTGTATGGTTTATGCGAAAAGTGACAAAAGGGGAAAGCCTCCTAAATGAAAATGATGGTTTTTTTTTTTAATATATACGCAAGAAAGCGCAAGGTAATTGCATTTTTATATTTTTTATTATATTATTTTATTTTAATATTTGATTAATTTTAATTTATATATTTATTTAAATAAGACTGTATGCATTAATATTTTTTTATATTTGATATGTATTTTATAATTTGAATTAAAACAACATTGAAGAAACAATACATATTAAGATTATATTTGTATCAAAAAATAAAGGGGGGAAAGTAATTGTACTATGGAGTATTGGTGTGTTCAATTATTTTGAGTGAATTGAGTTTATTTTTACTTTTTTTTATTTATTGTTGTATATATAAATAGTTTTAAGGTTTAAAATGTTGATTTTAAATTATAATTTTGGATAAAAAAGAAATATAAAATATGTATCTATTATATTATTATAGATATTTAAATAGCATTAGAGAAACATTATTTTGATTACATTAATGAATGACTTGAAGTGTGTTATTATGTTAAATGTATATATAGTTACTTGTATCATTTGGATAATTTATTTTCATTTTTTCTTAATTTTAAAATATAATGAAGGGTAAAATAAGAATATTAAAGGCCTTCGGTAAATTGGAAAATCCCCTTTAAATATTGTTATAGATTTATAGATATATAACTGCATATAAAGGGATCCCTTCTTTCTTTTTACAAGTTTTTCTTCCTAATATGCCTTTATTTTATTTAAAGCCTTATTTCCTTTCAAATAACCATAAAAAAGTAATCATTTATTCTCACATTATATTCCTTTATAACTTTAAAGGTATTTGCTCATATTTTATTTGTTCATATGAAAGTGTAGTTTATGTCAATATATTATATCATTGGAAAGGGAACCATTGTAAACCTGAAAATGATATGATTGTGAAAAACAGATAAAAATATAAAAAAGGAGGGTTGGTTTGTACTTTTCACAATTTTTATAAAGTTTTGTCTAATAGAGTGATGACAAACACATGTTTTAGTATGACAAATGATTTGTCAAAAAATTTATAAAAAACTTAGTGTTTTTAAAAGAGATTTTTTTTTTTAAAGTAGTTTATATAACATAATTTAAACAAGCTTAATGAAAGTAAAATTGATGTCGTAAAATTTTGTATTGATTAATATGTAAAATGAGATTATATCTAGTTTTTGATCAATTAGATCAAGTTTCATTAAGTAGACTAATCCTACAATGATACAAACAAATATTGTTTGGACCTCGACCACATCTTGCTAAAGTCTCAAGTATTATCTAGAATGCAACCACTTCTAGCTAAAACCTAAGTATAATTTGGAACAATAACCACCATTGGCTAGACAATCCAAAGTATTCTTTGAAATGTGGCCACCCATGGCTAGACTTGAGTATTGATTAGAAAACAATCACTCATGGCTAGGGGTTTTGTAAAGAATGGGAGTGATCTAAAATATCACAAGATTTTTCTTACTAGGTAAATAAACACTTTCTTTCAATGAATTCAGGGTTTTAACACTCTACTAGTTTGCTAGATGATGTTCTTGTGAAGCATAAGGCACTAGAAACTTTGAGCAACAAATTTACCCATGTTTTGACAAATCTTGATAACTGGGTTATCTTTCTTCAACTTGGAAATTTTCTTTATATATGGAGTTAAAAAAGTGTCATTGCAATTCATTTTCTGCCCATTAAGAAAATTCACTTCAAATCTCCATCTTCAACCCTTTGTCTTTTCATGCATGAACATAGAGATGCATTGAATGTAATCCATGCAAAATTAAATGTTTATCTCTTCTTTAAGCAACATTAAAGGTTTATCTCTTCTTTAAGCAACATCCTAGCTTGCATAACTTATCAAACCTCGATTAGAGAGATTTCAACCAAACTGGAGTAAAACATAGGACCATATAAGACATATAGCCTTCCTAGGGTTTACATGAGATGTGTCAGAATGTGCATTAGCGTGAAATGGCATAACGTGTCCTTCAAGATATCTTTGATGTTATGTGTTTGCGATATCTTCTTGGTAGACATGAAGATGAGAACATTCTTGCAACATAGAATAAGGTCATAAAGATTCTCGTTAGGCATAACATTAGCTTAGAAATTGTGTGCATATCATTTTAACAAAAAACTTTGTTTATAAGATGAAGCAAGAGAACACATGTGTAATACCGTTTGTCATATTGAGTAATTTGTGTCTTACATGCTCTGTTTAGAAACTATCATATGCAGACAAAGCATAATTATGTTTGCACTTTGTTGCTTAACAAGACTTTACCAAAGTTAATAAGGGTCTATTAGACTTTATCCTAATAATCTCCCCTTTTTATGGCACTTAAAAAATATAGTTAAAACATGAAATTTTTTATAAGAAGGTTAAGAGATTAAGTTTTCTCAAATATTTAAAAAAAAAAAAAACAATCACACTTAAATATATAAACAATGTATCATAAGTTTGACATGGTTTCAAAATTGGTCATTGAATAAGAATTTCCATTATATTTGATTATATTAAGGAGATATAATCGTGTTTGAGTTTATACATCTACATGGAGAAAAAAAGGAATAAATGATTTAAAGAATGAATGTAGAATTTATATTTCAGTCTATTACAATATGGTTCCAAAAAAAGAAAAAAAAAACTTCTTATTTTTCATCTTCGTCTTTATCATCTACTTCTTGCCATTGCTCCCCCTTAGCTTAACATCTTTTATTAACCCTTTTCTCCCATTTTACTTTAAAAGCTTTAATTGTTTTCCTCTTTAAACTTTAACCATATTCTCCCCCTTAAGGACCATCAAAATATTATCTTAGTTGACTTCTTTTTCATTATAAAGATTAACTATGAGAGCAATTGAAAATGTTGGCCAAAGATGCTTAAATCTCAAAGCGAGAAGCCATGTAGTCATGTCATACTACTTCTTGTCTTCCCTTCTAGTATGAGCATTATAAATGATAGGGAAGTGGATAAATGCATTAACGAAGTCCAAAGCAACCTTGAGACGAAGTTTCTTAGTCCGTAAAGCATGTAAAGACATGTGCGACTTAAGACAAAAACGCAAAGACACACGTAGGTAACACCACAAAGAAAGTATTGTCAGATGCAACAACATAAAAGTATAGGCATTGGATATTTCTTACTCTTATAGTGGAGGCATTGTGCTAAATCTTTATTGCGAGAGCAAAGAAAGATAAGGATTCACTAACAACATATAGACGAGGCTTCTCCTTAGGTGCAAGATCACTGGATTGAACTCTTCTTGGTTTTGACCTAATGAGTAGACACAAAAGATACCATGTTTAATACTTAGGGTCCTTTTACGTAAGATATTGGGGCTGCTCTTTGGTTGGGAAAATTAGTGGATCCTTTCCTAGAAAGGATCACTCATAATCGTTTGCTTTGTCCACCTATTTACCTTTATAAAACATTAAAGATAGATGTGATTAAGGGTGATTTACAACTATCAAATAAGACATTAATGGAGATATACAATATTGTACAAAGCCAAAGGCAAAACACCTACCTTTTAGATGATGTTGATATTGTTCCAAAAAGCATTGTCATTTGATCTCTTCTTCATGAAACATGTGAGTTATCTTTTACAATTCAAAGATGTCTTCATATTCCTTCAAATCTTAGAATTCATCACTTACTAACAAATCCATTGGGTTGATCTCATAAACTAAAGGAACTGATTTAGACATAATCTACTTGAGCAAAGGAAAAATAAGCTTAAACGAGTGAACAATAAACTCAACGGTGAATGGAATGGAAGATTGGTGGATAGAGACTCCTGAAACTCCCATATTAGTCAAGTCTTTCTCTTCTTTCTTTTCTTTTAGAAATTCTTGATTCATATTTTTATATCTTTCTAGCTTTAAGTTGAATACCCTTCATTTGGATAATCATCTCATCTTATTTTGGATTCATGGGTGAACTAGAAGATATCTACTAAATAAAGAAAATACACAAACAAAAGTACAACTATATTTGAGTTAAAGTAAAAATCCTTATTAATCTCCTAAGTTTTTCCACTCAAATGTTTAGAGTTTTACTCAAAATAAAAAGATACAAAGGTTTGTGGTTCATTCAAATTACTCAAAGGTATAAAAGAATATGATAAATTTTTCCAAAGATACCAAGTCATAAAAGCATATCTTCAAATGAAATAGGAGCAAATTACCAAGCAATTAAAAAAGAAATTTAAAAGACAAACTACAAGAGAAAATTTGATAGGAACTCTAAAGACAAACTAGAAAAGGTAAAAAAATAAAACTAAACCAAAAGAGGCATAATATGACTAAAAGACTCAAAATAAAACAATTAAAAGCTTTAAAAAGGCACTCAAATTGGATAGAAAAGAAAGCAAGTTGGTTTACCACAAGATTCATGCTAAAATACATTCAAGAAAATTAACTAAAACAATCAAGTTATCAAAGACAAAACTTACACGAATTGAATGATTCAATTTGACAATTCCAAGGAGAAAAAATTTAAAAAATTGTGCTCGAGATTTTAAGGTTAAGGAACTTGAGACTTTTTTCTTCAACATTGTTAACTATTTTTTTTTTTAAACTTTTTCTATGTTATTTGGATTTTGAATGGTCTCAACAACTTTAAATTGTCCCTTTGTGTTTTTTTTTTCTAATTCTTGAACTCAAATCCCACTTGGAAATCTAAAAGGAGTAGGGATTACAACACTTGAATCTAATTGTCTGTAACTCTTAAATTAATATAATAATATGCTTAGTTTAAGAAACTTTCTAAAGAGATCTTAACCTTTTTGAAAAAACAAAAGTGAGGAACAAAAGACAAACTCAAAACATCAAAAAGTAGACTCGAAACTAGGTTAACCAAGCAAATAATTCATACCTATTATACAAAGAACATCAAGCCAAAATCAATGAAAAAGATATAAAAGCTTGATCAATGAGAATAATATGTAAAGTAAACTAAAAATCATGTATGAGAACACCTAGTAGCAATTATGCTTAAAGAATATACAGAGAAAAACATGTAATCACATCACTCATAAAAATGAGTTTGAAAGATAAAAGAAAAACCATTTGAAAATGGTACTTATTGGAAGGCTATAAGTTTGAGTTGAAGCCATAACTCTTTTGGACATTTATAAGATCTATCAACTTTAAAAGACTTTGAAAAACATGTAAACTTTAACCATGAAGGAGAAATTATTGACCAAACACAAAATAAGGCAAGATTGAAAAATAAAAATGGATTAAGGAAATAAATGAGTAGAACATGTTACTTTAAATGAAAATTCAAAGATAACTACAATGATGATTTTCCATTTGAAGAAGCTTTCAAATAAGAACCTATTGAAAAAAAAATTGGTATTCTCAAAACACTCAAAACTAATTTCATTCAAATTTAAATATGAAGAAAAACGAGGAAATAAACTTCTTATTTATAGACGAAGAGGTTAAACCATCTTATACAATAAATAGATAAAAGTAAGCAAAAACAATCTTATGAAAGTGACATATAAAAATCTTTCTTAAAAGTAACATGTGTACAAAATTATAAATTTTACATAGTGAGATGATTAAGTGCCTAAAATTTCTTAACTACCTTATTAATGAGTTAGTTAAATAACTTTATTTATCTTTACACATTGTCTATCTTTCTAAAAACTATTGGAATCTATAAACTTCTAAAAAGTTACCAATTTATTATGCCTCTTCAAAAGTTGTGTAAACTTTCTTCTCATAAGTGTCACTTGTAATTTTTTTATTTTTTTTATCATGTCCTTTGGATTTCATAAGATACATATGAATTATAATTTATTTATTAAAAAGTGTCTTGTTAGTTCAAACATAACTCACTAACAATAACTCATTCAAAGATATTAAAGTTAATAAAATGTTTTTAATAATCTATTTATCTGTGTGTTGCAAATTTTTTTTAAGGTTTTTTTAAGCATCATTAAACCCCTTTTCATCGATTTGTTTGATATAATTTAAGGTCACAACAGATTTACCTGTTTACTCATCCATCTATAACGAAAAAAAAAAACACCAAGTCTTTTATTTTATCCTCTGAATTCGTGAACAATCCACGCGCGAATAATTTTTCTTTTACCTTTTTCTCTCGTCATAGTGATAGAGTTTGCGTCAGAGATTTTTCCTTCGTGATTTCATAAAGAAAAAAGTGACAGAGAAATCGAGGAGAAAAATATGGCACGTGTGGATGAACGGTTGGGCCCACATGTCGCGCAACAAAGTTGTTGAGATGACAACAGACTGAACCCTGGTAGACAAAGTTAGGGTTCACAGTTTGAAACTTGTTTGGTTCTTTCCAATGGAGGAAGGGAATGCAGAGCCTCGTGTGGATGCAAATCCAAATCCCTGTCACGAAGAAACACAGTGTTTGGATTCTGGCCGTGTTCAAGAAGTGAAAAAGAAGCGCGGCAGAAAAAGTAAAAAGGAAAAAGAGGAGATGGAAAAGAAGAAAATGTTAGATGCTACTGTTGCTGAAGTGGGTGCGGTTTCGGAGAAGAGACCGATTAGGAAAAGAAAGAACGATGATGGAAATGGTGAGCTTGGAATGTCTGGCGCTGATAAGCCCTATGGTATTAGGGGTCGTAAACAAGAGATGATGTCAGAAAAAGTCACCAAGAGAAGAGCTAAGGTGACATGATTTATCATTCAAATGTGGATGCATGTTTGAGTTTGTCTTTGCACACAGCATTGTGTTTGATGTTTTGTTTCTGTTTCTCAATCAACAGTATGGTGAAGAGGAGCCCTTAACATGCCACCAATGTAAGAGAAACGATAAAGGTCGTGTTGTGAGGTGCTCCACCTGTAACAAGAAAAGATTTTGCCTGTTCTGTTTACGATCTTGGTATAACTTTGCCTTTCTTTGTTTTCCTCCTTTCCTTGTCATGTTTACAATACTGCATGACTGTTTCTTGTTGTTGGGAGAAAAGTCTTGAATGATAGAGACAGTTATTGCGACGTTTGGTCATGAATGATGATTACTTGACCGATGTTTTCTTTTTTGATCTTGTTAAGGTACCCTCATTTGAAAGAGGAGGATATTGCTGAGGCATGTCCTGTGTGCCGTGGTAATTGCAATTGCAAAGCATGCCTGAGCTCTGTTGGACTTATTAATGTTAGGTTTTCCCCCCTTCTATACATTGGCTTTTTCCTGTGATTTTCTGTATTCTGCATTGAAATGCTACTGTTTGGTTTCCTATAGCAAATGAAAAAGGCAACGATGAAAAAGGGCGAGAAGGTTGAAGTCTCTTTGTATTTGCTGCAAGTACTTCTTCCGTTTATAAGGCAGCTGGATGAAGAACAGATGATTGAGAATGAGACAGAAGCTAAGATACAAGGTATTATGTTTTCCTGTAGGAGACTTGGTTGAGCTTATTCTTGTGTGAATCATGTTACTCTTCAAAGAAATTAAATTGATGCTGAAGCAAAGCTAGGTTTGATTAGTGTATGTTTGTTCTAAATTATAATACACATTATGCTACAGAACTAAGTCATTGTTTTGAAGTGATGCCTGAAGCCACAGATCTCTATGCACTGAAGTTTGACTGCAAAAAGAAATAATTATCTGTTTTACAATCATGGATAAACTTTTAGCTTTTGAACTGCCTGACTGTTACATGTTGCAACCTATTTTCCTAGTTTCCCCTCTAGTTTGTTGTTCTAGCGAGTATTTCCTGGTTTTGGTTCTATATTTTAGAATTAATTCTCTCTCTCTCTCTCTCTCTCTCTCTCTCTCTCTCTCACTTTTGGATCCGTTACATATTTTGAACTGTTTTTCTTGTATGCACTTTAGCAGCATAGCTTGAGTTTATATCTCATCTCATACCCCAGTCAGTTCATTACAATTTCCATATTTTTGCATTGTATAATTTGCTTTTGGGATGTGTAATACAGGGCTCTCAGTCTCCGAGCTAAATATAGTTACGGCAGATTTCTCTTTACAAGAGCGTGTGTACTGGTTGGGAATTTTCTGATTTCTGATCTTTTATTCATCAGTTATCCCATATTCCTTAGTTGTTAACTTAACACTCTCATGTAGTGACAACTGCAAAACATCAATATTCGATTACCACAGAAGCTGCACAAAATGCTCTTTTGACCTTTGTCTCATCTGTTGCCGTGAGCTTCGTAGTGGGCAGCTTGTAGGTGGTGCAGAACCAATTGAGTTAGAGTTTGTTTGGCAAGGTCGTGGTTACTTGCATGCTGAAAAAGCAATTGAAAAGGTAGAACAAATTGAATCAAATGCTGGTGCTAAGCCCGAGGTTCACGAATGGTCAAGATCCGGGTGGCATTCACATAGTAATGGTAGCATTCCTTGTCCAAAAGTCAACGACAAATGCAACCATGGTTTTCTGGAACTGAGAAGTATATTGGGTCAACATTTTATCTCTGAGTTAGTTTGCAAAGGGAAAGAACTTCTGCAAGCATACAAGATTCAAAATGTATTTAAGCCCTCTGACAGCTTCTGTTCATGTTTGGGGCTCGATAGAAACACAGATGTTAGGAATAGTAATATGAGGAAGGCTGCTTCTCGTGATAATTTGGCTGACAACTATTTATATTGTCCTAAGGCTGTAGATCTACAGGACAAGGATTTAAAGCATTTTCAGTGGCATTGGGAAAAGGGGGAGCCTGTCATTGTCAGCAATGTGCTTGAATGCACTTCTGGTTTAAGCTGGGAACCACTTGTCATGTGGCGTGCATTACGTCATAAAACTAGTGCTTCCAAACGTGGTCAACATTTGGACGTGGAAACACTTGATTGCTTAGATTGGTGTGAGGTCTGTTTAATTTCTCAATCTTTAACTTTCAAGACCTTGGAGAGCTTTATTTTGTTGTTCACCTTCATCCTCTCGAAGCTTATGCTTAATTATTTAATTTATTGATGATACTTATTTATACTGGAACCACTACAGTTGAAAATGGCATTTGTAGAATAATTTAATTGTCCCAATTTTTGTGTTGTTGAATATCCTACATGTTTCCTGAATTCAGTAACTCCATCTTTTCTGGATTGAGTATTGTTTGAGTACACTTAATATTGTTAATTATTGAATTCCATAGCTATCACTGCTGAGTGTCCTAGAAATAATTTGGGAAGTACGGAAAAATTATAATATTTTGGTATATGGTTCCACTACAAGAAACAGTTTGTACATGTTCTGCTGTCTGGGTCATAAAGATGTCGAAGGTGGAATGTTGGCCAACAGAACAGAACACAATAGGGGTGGTACAGTGGTAAGTAGAAATCATTGTGTATTTTTATGCTGTCTCTCCCAACATTGTCAAGAAATGGGCAGTGTCTCAGTTATTAGGGTAGAATCACTACAAGAAAATCATTAAATAGAAACCAATTTTAGAGATAAAAAATAATTAGTTACTATAGTGACTAAATTAGAGACTGAAAAAATTATTGGTTTCTAAATTAATTTTTATTATTGATAAATAGTTTCTAAATTGGTATCTAATTGTACCAAGGTTTAGGCTCACATTACAAAGAGATGGCCCAAGGCCCATATATTAGTTACATTTAACACTCTCCCTCAAGTTGATGCATATAAATCATATGAACCATTCTTGTTGCATATATAGTCAATTCTAGAACCTCGCAATGATTTAGTGAAGATATTTGCCAACTGATCATTAGAGTTAACAAATTGAGGAATGATGTCTCCAGAATAAATGGAGAATTACATTGTCTAAGCTTGATCATTCTTTGACACAGTAGATCCATATATAAGGATTAGAGAATAGCCTTGAGAAGAGTTAGTTGTAATTGACTTGACCAGTTTGTTGCAACTTAAAGAACAGAACATCAAACTAGAAGATGAACATAAAAGAAAGATACAAAGAGAAATATCTCTAACATAGTTGATGTTGGGTAAAATGCGTCTTTTAGTTTTTGTTGCTATTGTTGAAAGTATTAAAATAAAATAAAAAGGAAGAATAGGATAAATCCCTTTTATTTTATTTTAACATGGTATCAGAGCCATTTTGAGCCTATCCTAGCGAGACTTTGTTAGGCTTATCAGACCACTCGCTATCGGATCACCCATAATATATAATCTCACGCACGAGTTGACAGTCTCGGCGTGAGGGGTGTGTGTTGGAGATCCCACATCGACTAGAGATAAAAACATTTAATAGTATATAAGTGGGTGCAAATCCCACCTTATAAGTCAGTTTTATAAGGTTGAGTTAGACTTAAAGTCAACTTCTTAATAGAAAGTATTATTTTCAACTTTTTTGTTTTGTTTTGTAATCATACTAGAGTAAATCATATATATATATATATATATATATATATATATGTTTCTGTTGAAAATATTCTTTACTGCTTTTAATTCACTTGTTTATTCTGTTGCTGCTTATTTTTACATTTTTCATCTGAGTTTTTTGTTAAATGCAGGGGGGAATCAATATCCACCAATTCTTTACTGGGTATACAGAAGGTCGAATGGATTGGCTTGGTTGGCCTCAGATATTGAAATTAAAAGATTGGCCTCCTTCTAATCTTTTTGAGGAACAGTTGCCTCGTCATTTTGTTGAGTTCATATCATCCTTACCCTTCAAGGAGTATACTGATCCTCTCATAGGTGCTCTTAACCTTTCTGTGAAGTTGCCTGATGATTGTCTAAAGCCAGACATGGGGCCAAAGTCTTATATTGCTTATGGATTTCCTCCGGAGCTTGGGCGTGGTGATTCTGTGACTAAGATCCATTGTGATATGTCTGATGCAGTATGCTCTATTTGCTTATTTTTTTGCTGTCCTGTCATCTTCAAAATTATATTTTGATATTTGAACTTTTCAAGTTATTATTTTAAACAGTTTTATTTTTGGGAGGTGCATAGCTTGTAGGACGTATAAATTGTTGTATTTGATTAGCCATTGCATTTCTCTGATCTGTTTTTTTTTTTTAAGTTGATTGTGGCTTCAATTCCATGTCAGTTTCTTTGTTCTGTGCATTGTCTTCATTGCTTAAAATCTCATTTGATTCTATATTTGATGAGTTATTTCTCTGGTTGGTTTAATGATTGATTTGATAATTAGAAACAGTACTCTTTTTATGATTGGTGGAATCATACATTCACGTTACTCTTTTTAAGGGATTGAAAAGCTGTAATTTGGGTATATATACTTCTGTCAGTTGCATAGCTTTTCTTGATAAAATATTTGTTAGTGTTTTGTATTTATTGTTCTAAATGTGTATGCTTATCAATGAAGGAATTGACTTATCATTTTTAATAATTTGGCTGTTTTAGGTAAATGTGTTGACTCATATTGCTGAAGTGAAATTGAATTCTAAGCAACTTACTGCCATTGAGAAGTTGAAACAAAAGCATTTTGAGCAGGACAGAAGGGAGTTATTTGGTGATGATCATGGTGGAGAAACTAACACTGACATGCTTACTAATTCATCCTCTATCATAAATGCTTTGGACAACCAGAACAGTGTTCAAGTCATGGAACATGAAGGTGGATTATGTGATTTGAAAGAAGTTGACCACTTCCATCAATCTGGTTATAATGAGATTGCCACTGCTAAGGAGGATGGTCTTTTATGTGAATTAGAAGTCAAAGAGGAAATAAAACTGGAAAATGGTTTGTTGTTTGGTGGTGATGCTTCAGAAGGTGCTCTCTGGGATATTTTTCGGAGGCAGGATGTATCTAAATTGCAAGAATATCTGAAGAAGCATTTCCGAGAGTTCAGGCATGTCCATTGCTGTCCTTTAAAGCAGGTAAATTAGTAAAATGTTTTCCAGCTTTCTGTTATGTCAACTTGAGTCATTTATAAACTTATTTCCTACCCAATACTTCCACTACTGGGTTATATTTGTTATATTTGAAGCTTTACACCTTTTTAATATTAACATTCTTCCATTCTCATATTTTCTTCTGATAATTTTTTTATTAAATATACCCATAAAAAAGGATTGGGTGAAGGATGAATGACACTGCTAATTGATAGTATAAATTTATAGACCATTTACAACCTAATTAAGGAAATAAATAATAGGTAATTAATGCTATACAAATCAAGTTAAATCACCAAAAGATATCAAATCTATCCTAATAAATAGAAAACAGAATCTGCACTAATTATGGAATAATTATCTCCTAATTACGCAACACATATAAAACATAACATTACCTAGGGATGAGCCCATGTACAAATACTTCTGATAGGAAGAAGCATAAATCATCATTCAGACCTTTGGACCTAGGTTTGTGTATGGAAAACAAAGCATACAAGAAACCAAGTATCAAATTTGAACCCAACAACCCCAAGTTTACCCATGAAGTTTATCGAAGGTTATGAACCACTGAATTGGAACCTTGTGTAGCTGATGACATGTTAACAGAGAAGAGGCAGAAAGAGATTGTAGCATTCCCCGTGGACATCCAAATTATTCAGAATCTAATTTCATTCCAACCTCCACTAGAGCCAACAAACTCAACCAAACATGCAACAATTAGTTGTTCAATCCCAGCCAATCTACTGTGATTGCAATTCTCTTCCAACATTTTGAAAAAAACGTGTGCAAGTGCATCATTTAAGTGTGAACTTCCCGTTTTCAAAGTCAACCTTGAGGACAAGCTTGATTTTTATTAGGGTGAGCATTGTTAGGATATAAGGAGAAGGAGATTCAGATAGTTAGAGAGATTAATTAGATAGGGAAGAAGTATAAGACAGAGGAAGATTTGCCATTATTGTTAATTGAGCATTTACTCTTTGTGAAGGGAAAACCCTTGGAAGAGAGTTTCCATCATATTCATTGTTCTTTTCCCCCCAATTCAATTAAATCTTCCTTTTCTTTCTCATTTCAATTCTTAGTTCCTACCAGACAGGGAATAACATTGTATGTAACTACCAATCCAAAATGCTCATTACTTTTTCAAACAATCATGTTTTATTTACTTGACTTTGGCAGACCATAACTTTTGTATATAGACAACCCATGAGTCCGTGAGTCCCTCACTCATTAGGCTTTATTTTTTCTTGAATGACATATCTTTGGAAATGTAGGTTATTCACCCCATTCATGACCAGACTTTTTATCTTACCATGGAGCATAAGAGGAAGCTTAAGGAGGAGTATGGTTAGTAACACATAATTTTTCATATTTTGATCGGGAGAGTTGTTCAGCTGGTTCTGTATTGATAGTTTTGTATTTTCTTTTAGGAATTGAGCCGTGGACTTTTATTCAAAAGTTAGGAGATGCTGTTTTTATTCCTGCTGGTTGTCCTCACCAAGTCAGAAATCTGAAGGTAAATTGTTTATTGTAGGCTTGATGTATCCTTGTTGTCCTAGAAGTGTATAAATGCTAAGTATGTTATTATTTTAGGTATGATTCTAACATACAATGGTAGTATCTTTGTTTAGTACCTAAAATTAAGCCTAGGTATATCATCAACAAAGAAAGACTTTTCAGGAAGTGAAAACTGCTGGTTTTACATCCCTAGGTTGTTCGATGATACATTCAATTTGATTACTTTTTTATTTTCATTGTAACTCGTATTTTTATTTTATGATATAATGACAACATGGAGGTTTGAATCTCTTATATCTTATATACCACTCAAGTCCCGTTTTGCTACCTAACCTATTATGGCTTGGTTGATTTTATTTAATCTTCAAAATGCACTCCATGTTAGCACCCACAGTATATGTTTTCCCTTCGCAGTCATGTATCAAGGTTGCGTTGGATTTTGTGTCCCCTGAAAATGTTGGGGAGTGCTTTCGGTTGACAGAGGAATTTCGCACACTTCCAATAAATCACAAGTCCACAGAGGACAAATTGGAGGTATGCCAAACTAATTTTCTTGATTTGATTTTGGCATATTTATTTGCTTCTCCAGTCCATAGAGGACAAATTGAAGGTATGGCAAACTAATTTTCTTGATTTGATTTTTGTATTTATTTGCTTCTCCATTTGTGATAAAGCATCTCTTGTTTTGTTGTTAGTCTTTAATGGGTTTGGAAATTAGCTCTACACACATATAATTTGTTAAATATAGTGTTGTATATATATGGGTTTGATAGACTTGAAGGAAGTATAAGGAATTTGTTGTTTGTTTTGAATGTTTTGAAGGAGGAAATCTGTTGAAGGGTTTGATAGTGTTTGTTGATGCTTTTCTATTGAAATGTAGTCTAAAATAAATTTATTTACGTAATTTATTTAGAATTCATTTGTTGAGTTTAACAATTTGGCTTTACTTGTTGGATGCAAGAGTTGTAAGGATCATACAAATTCACAAACCCCTTGTGCCGTAACTTGGAATTAAGCTTCCTCATTGGACCTTGCAACTACATTTTGTTTCTTACCAATGCTAAAATCGCAAGTAAACTCAGAAACTCACAATCCTATGATTATGGAGGAAATCACAAGCTGACGTGGACGAAAAAGACCTACGAGTCACAACCATTGTTGTCATTGCAACACTTGTTGGTGTTCGCCTTCACAGCTATGAAGCTCGGATACGGCCAAAAATGTGCCGTCGGTGTGTCCGATACATTGCGGACACGAACACGTGGCGGAAGCGTGCCCGACACGGTGTCAGACACTTTTTATTGAGCCGGAAACGGCCCTCTTTCTGGATACGCCAGAGGGGACAGGTTTCCCTACTTGAACACGCCAGAAAAGCTCGAAAAAAAAACGCGGTTTAGTGTTTTAAAGAACTCTTATTTTCCACACTAAATCTCAGATAAAATATGATAAAATCTCAAACAAAATATTAAAATCTACAAAAAGTAAAAGTTAAACATTATGTTTTTCTTGATTTTTTTTCATATAACAAAATATATTACTACATTTTAATTTATATATAGCCGTGTCCCGTGTCCTATAATTTTTAGTTTAGCCGTATCTTCGTGTCCGTGTCTGGGCTTCTTAGCTTCACAGTCCCCAATGCTTGCCTTCATAGTCTCCTCTTTCCTTTCCTTTCCTTGGTTTGTTAAATAGAGTAGGGGCTCTAGCTTTACTTTAGCTTGAAGAGGAAACGAGTTTTCGTTATGATGTGCCCTGGGCTTCGGTTAGTTACAAGGTGGTTAGTAGGTAGTTTCGATTCTAGCTTTGGAGAAGCGAACTTCAATCACAAAGATTTAACTATACGTCAAACATTCCTATTTCTACTTCTTACTCTCCCACGTAGGGGTGTTTATGGATTGGATTTTTCAAAATCCAATCTAGATTCAATCCAAATTCAAATAAATGGATTGGACTTAAAATCCATATCAATTTTAACTAGATCAAATTTAAATGGATCTTTTTTAAATCCATTTAAAGTGGATTAAATCTAGATTCAATCCATTTTGCTCAACATTGGCTCGGGCCGTCTCGGCTCGACATCGGTCCGGGCCTAATCGACTTGACATCAGCCTGGGCCCAGACGATTCAACATGGGCCCAAGCCCAAACGACTCGACAATGGCATGGGCCTGTATGATTCGACATCGGCTCGAGCCCGAGAGACTTGACATCGGCCCAGACCGAACGACGAGACATCAGTCCGGGCCCAGAGGACTCGACATTGGTCTGGGCCCAGACGACTAGACATCAGCTCGAGCTCGCTCGGATTTACATCGGCTCGGGCACGCTCGACTCGACATTAGCCAGGGCCCAATACGCTTGACATCGACCTAAACACGAACAACTCGACATTGGTCCGGGCCCAGACAACTCGACATCTGTCTGGGCCCAGACGACTTGACACTGGTCTGGGCTCGAACGACTCAACAATGGCCTGGGCCACACGACTTGACATCGACTCGGGTCCGCTCCACTCGACATTGGCTCGGGTCGTCTCGGCTCGGCATCGGCCCGGGCACAATCGACTTGACATTAGCCCAGGACCGGACGATTCATCATGGGCTTGAGCTCAGACGATTCGCTAATGGCCCAGGCCAGCTAACCTCGACATCGGCCCGAAACCGTTCGGCTCGACATCAGCTCAAGCTCGGACGACTCGACATCGCCCACACCCTAACGACTCGACATCAGTCCGGCCCGGAGGACTCGACATCGGTCCGGGCCCGGAGTACTCGACATTGGTCTGGGCCCAGACGACTCGACAATGGCCTAGGCCGGGACGACTTGACAATGGCTCGGGCTCGCTCGGCTCGACATCGTCCCGAGCCCGCTTGACTCAACATTGGCAACCTAATAGACTCGACATTGGCTTGAGTCTGGACGACTCAAGATTGACCTGAACACGAACAACTCGACATCGGTCCAGAACCGAACGACTCAACAATGGCCTGGGCCCGGACAACTCGACATCGGTTCGGGCCCGCTCCACTCGACATTGGCAAGGGCCCAATAGACTCAACATTGGCTTGAGTCTGGAAGACTCAACGTTGACCTGAACATGAACAACTCGACAACAGTCCAAGCCTGGCCGGCTTGACATCGGTCCAAGCCCAGACGGAAGACATCGATTCGGGCCCAGACGACTCGACATTGGTCCGGGCACGGATGACTCGACATCGGCTCAGGCTCGCTCGGCTTGACATCGATTTTGGCCTACTCCACTCGACATTGGCTCGGGTCGTCTCGGGCCCAATCGACCAGACATTAGCCCAGGCTTGGACATTCAACATGGGCTCGGGCCCAAACGATTCAACAATGGCCCTGGCTAAGATGATTCAACATCGTTTCGCGCCCCCTCCACTCGACATCGGCTCGAGCTCGGACGAGACATCAGTCTGAGCCCAAAGGACTTGACAATGGTCCGGGCTTGGAGGACTAGACATTGGTTTGGGCCCGGACGACTAGACGTCGGCCCAGGCCCGCTCGTCTCGACATTGGCAAGGGCCTAATAGACAACATCGGCTTGAGTCTCAACATCGACTTGAACACGAACGACTCGACATCGGTCTGGGCCCAGACGACTCAACATCAGTCCAGACCTGGACGACTCGACATCGGCTCAGGCTCGCTCGCCTTGATATCGACTCGGGCCTGCGCAACTCGACATTGGCTCGGGCCGTCTCGGCTCGACATCGGCCCGGGCCAATCGACTCAACATCAGTCTAGGCCCGGACGATTCAACAATGGCTTGGGCCTGCATGACTTAACATCGGCCTGGGCTCGCTCGGCTCGAGATTAGCCAGAGCCCAATCGACTTGACATTGACCTGAACACAAACAACTCGACATCGATCCGGGCTCGGACGGCTCAACATCGGTCTTGGCCTAGATCACTCGACATCAACTCGGGCCTGCTCGGCTCGACAATGGCTTGGGCCAGGACGACTCATTATCGGCTCGGGCTTGCTCGGCTCGACATCGATTTGGGCCTGCTCCACTCGACATCGATTCGAGCCCCGACGTTTCGACATCGGTTTAGGCCCAATTGACTCGAATTCGGTCTCGGCTTGGACGACTCGACATCGACTTGGTCTCACTCGGCTTGACATCGACTCGGGCCTGCTCCACTCGACATTGGCTCGGGTCCTCTCAATTTGACATCAGCCCAGGCCTGGACGATTCGCCATTGACCCGAGCCTAGACGATTCACCATTGACCCTGGCCTAGACGATTCAACAATTGCCCGGGTCTGGATGATTCAATATCGGCTCGGGCCCGCATGACTTGATATTGGCCCGGGCCTGCTCAGCTTGACATTATCTAGAGCCCAATCCACCCGACAAAGACTCGGACTCGCTCCACTCAACAACAGCCCGGGTCCGCTCGGCTCAACATTAGCCAGAGCCCAATTGACTGGACATCAACCCACACCCCATCCACTCGACATCGGCTCGAGCTCAAATGACTTAACATCAGCCCAGACCCGAACGACGAGATATCAGTCTGGGCCCGGAGGACTCAGGCTTAGAGGATCGACATTGGTCTGGGCCTGGACGACCAGACATCGGCTCGGCTCGACATCGACCCAGGCTTGCTCGGCTCGACATTGGCAAAGGCCCAATAGACTCAACATCAACTTGAGCCTGGACATCCACTCGACATCGACCTGAACACGAACGACTAGACATCGGTCCAGGCTTGGACGAATCGACAATGGCGTGGGCCTGGACGACTCAACATCGGCCCGGGCCCAATCGACTCGACATTAGCCCATGCCCGGACGATTCAACAATGGCCTGGGCCTGGATGATTAAACATCGGCCTGACCTGCACGACTTAACATCGTCCCGGGCTCGCTTGGCTCGACATTAGCCAGAGCCCAATTGACTCGACATTGACCTGAACACGAACGATTAAACATCGGTCCGGGCCCGGACTGCTCGACATCCGTCTGGGCCTAGACGACTTGACATCAGCCCGGGCCCGCTCAACTCGACAATGGTCTGGGCCCACGACTCGACATTGACTCGGGCTCGCTCCACTAGACATTGGCAAGGGCCCAATAGACTCGACATTGACCTGAACATGAACAACTCGACATTTGTCCGGGCCCCAACGGCTCGACATCGGTTCAGGCCTAGTCGACTCGACAATGGTCCGGGCTTGGACGACTCGACATCGGCTCGGGCTCGCTCGGCTTGACATCGACTCGGGCTTGCTACACTCAACATTGGCTCGGGTCGTCTCGATTCGACATCAGCCGAGGCCTAGACGATTCAACATTAGCCCAGGCCCAAATGATTCAACAATTGCCCGGGTCTGGATGATTCAATATCGGCCCGGGCCCGCACGACTTGACATCGGCTCGGGCCTGCTCGGCTTGACATTAGCCAGAGCCCAATCCACCCGACTTAGATTCGGATCCTCTCCACTCGACAACGGCCCGGGCCTGCTCGGCTCAACATTAGCCAGAGCCCAATCGACTCGACATTGACCTGTGCCCCCTCCACTCTACATCGGCCCAGACCCGAACGACGAGACATCAGTCTGGGCCCGGAGGACTCAACATTGGTCTGGTCCCGAACGACTAAACATCATCTCGGCTTGACATAGACCTAGACCCGCTCCATTCGACATCGACCCGGGAGACTAGACATCTGCTCAGGTTCAGGCAATTAGACATCGGCCCGGGAGACTTGACATTGGCTTGGGCTGGCTCGACATCGACCCGGGCACAATCGACTAGACATCAGCCCGAGCCCGGACAATTCAACATGGGTTCGGGCCCAGACGACTCGACAATGACCCGGGCCTGGATGATTCGACATCGGCATGAGCCTGTTCGACTCAACATCGGCCCGGGCCCGCTTCACTCAACTTAGGCTTGAGTCTGGAGGACTTGACATCGACCTGAACACGAACAACTCGACATCGATTTGGGCCTAAAGGACTCAACATCGGCCTAGGCCCAGGAGACTTGACATTGGCCCGGGCCCAATCGACCCGAGCTTGCTAAGCTCAACATTGGCCTGACCCATTCAACTCGACATCGGCGCAGGCCTGGCTTCTCGACATCAGCCTGGGTTTCTTGACTTGATGTCGGCCTGGGCGCCCTTGGCTCAAAATTGGCTCGGGCCTGCTCGACTTGATATGGGTTCGGGACTGCTCGGTTAGACATCGGCTTGTGCCCGCTCGCCTCGACTGAATTGAGCAAGAAGCTTTTCTTTCAAGATTAATTTCTCATGTTCATCATCTGTTGTAAATAACAGCCATGACTTTGTTGGTTCCCCCAAGGACATCATAGCCTGAGTAAGTCTCTTGAAGTCTCTCAAACCAAGCACGGGGGATTGCTTAAGCCTGCACAAGGCTTTCTTCAACCTACGTACTTCCTTCAATAGATCCAAAATTAGGAGGAATCTCCATGTAGACTTCTTTCTCTATATGCTCATGCAAAAAGGCATTTTTTTCATCAAACTATTACAATTCCCAACCAAAATGTGTTGCTAATGAGAGAATGATCTTGACAATATTCATTGTCATTGGAGCAAATGCCTCCTCATAATCAATACTATATGTCTAAGTATATCTTTTTGCAACTAACCTTTTTTATAACGATCCAATGTGCCATAGACCTTTATTTCACTGAACAATATTGTCATATCAACAGTTTGCACTGTGACTTTGTGTAACTTTTCCCCTTGATTTCTGATTTTGAAACAGGTAAAGAAAATGACAGTATTTGCAATTCAAGATGTGGTTGAAAAGTTGGAGAAATCAAGGTTAGTGATTGTAATCATCTGGCCCTTTGGGTATGCATTGTGATTCTTGCGTTTGCTGAGTACGTTGTAAGGCTGTCAGAGGCAAAGGCATTGTTAGATTATTATCTCTTATGTATTGTGGTCGTGCTGGTTATGTTCTTTAAAGCTCTTAATTCGATTATTACTTGTGAAACTGATGATTATTATTCAATTTACAGGTGCGGGTTAATGAAGGTTCCATAGTAAGTCTATCTGTAACGAATCGAAGCCATTGGAAGTGTTAAATTATGTCATCAGCTTAATCATGTGTGATGATGTTGAATTCTATGCATGATGATATTTTGTTTTCCTAGCACACCTGGAAGAGTTTTATTGAAACATTATGCATGACTTGTAACAGTGTACATGTAGTTGTCAGTTAAGAGCATCCACAACCCACCAATCGATTTGAGGTCCTTAAATGGACACCACATTAACACATTACTTATTTTTATTTAAGTTTTCATTAGTTCATCCTTTCAATTCAGCACCTCTAGAAAGGTTACCTCTAAAATGCTGATGTAATTGTACTTTTTTAACTCTTCTCAGTGCACATAAATGATTAGAGATTCAATGTTGCCTCTGTTGCACTAACATTGTGCCAAAGTGTTGGGAATACTAATTGATTGGGTTTTAAGCTTTTAGTTTTATAAATTTCTTCAATAATTTTAATATTTTTGGGAGTAGGAAGAAAAATTGTCAAAGGGGACATCTCAAAATCGTCTGCTTTACCACCATGCTTTGGGTTTTGTTTTAGGTAGGGCTGTTTGTGGATTTGGTTGGGTAAAATTTGAATAAACTTATTACCAGTTTACTAAAAATATTGAGTTGGGTTTTTGTATTTCTTATATTAAACCTATTCTACCTCCACTCAATCTTGAACGAGTTGACGAGTTGGGTTAGATTGAGTCAATTGGTCAAGATTTAAAAAATCAATTTTTAAGTATCAACTTAATTAAAGACATAATATTTATAAAAATTAATTTAAGACTTTAACTAAGTTAACAAGTCAAGTTATTATTTTCAACAAATCTAAAGGGAATTTTAAAACTGGGTTGACTTTCTTGTATAAGATTCTTAAAAAAAAATTAAGAAGTTTTAAATTTTTTTTATTAATTATTATATCTTAGCAAGTGTAATAAAAGTTTTCTTTAGGTTAAATTCAATGTTCATCATTGCGTCCTTCTTCAATACTTAGTGTTATTTGTTTCTTGTCAACATCTTTATTAGAATTTATATAATAACTTGAATGATTAATCAAGTAAGCGGTTTCATATCTTTTATTATTTTACTTGTTTGAATGTTTAATCAAGTTAGTGGTTTTATATCTTTTACTGTTGAACTTTTAGTGGTTTCATATCTTTTTACTATTGAACTTATATGATTTTATGGTAATTGAATTTTAAATGGTTCATATTAGCATGACTATTAAGGCATTCATACTTTTTGTGCCAGTGATAAACCTAACCAAGAAATCAATCTCATAATCTCATATACATTGTTCTTTTTGTCTAACGGTGAACACGATCTCTCCATTAGCGATGATACTACACATGTGTTCTTATTAAAATAAAACTATATATTCACTGTCACATACATATAAAATAATTTTAATGCAAACTAAAACAAATATTTCTACAATGCCAACTAAAGCAAATATTTCTACAGACTCAATATCAATAATCCTACCATTTAAGTATGCATTTAACAGGTATGTCCAAGTTTGAACAATGGTGATAAAAACTTTTTTCTTTTTTAAAAAGGGATTTGTTTAAACCTGACTTATGAGACTCAAGTCTCGAGGTTATGACAAGTAGATAATCATGCTTGCAGCATGTTAGTTTTCTCTCCAGATCTTAATTTTTATGAGATAGTCCGTGTGAAAATAGTTATTTTCTCATAAAACGTAATTTTGTCTTGTTTAAATTATATAAGATCAAGGATTTAAATTTTTGTTTCAACTTTAATTACTGCTCAAACAAAATATTCTTATTTTTGCTCTTTTCGTCTTTGACCTGTTCTCCCTCTCCTTTTTCCTTTTTTTGGTTCAATGCCATCTCAATCATAGTGGGATTTTCAAATTAAATATTAGGACTACTTATTTATTATTATTTCTTATCATAACCTTAGCCCATCCACATCAAATCTTTGTTGTTTTTCATCCTATGCGATTCTAGTTTAAACTGTTGATTCGGAAATGAGTTAATATGTACTTCGTAAAAATCATCATATCATATTTTCCAATTTTCAGAAAATCCAACACATACTCCAAACAAAATAGTCAAGATTCTCCATAGAAGCAATTTCTCAACATATATGTGCAGGAAGTATAATGCAAGATGTTTTATAACCGCATGCTCATCAAATAAGAAGAATAGACGCCAGTTTTTTCTGCATGAATCCCTTTCTAATGAACATAAAATTACAAATTGAATTAGGTAAATAATTGGGAACGAACTCAATTTGCACTGACCTCATCTACATTATGAACCTAATACAAGAAGATAGAATGACTACCTCATGGTCCCAATAACTGTTTTTACAAATTAAGTCGACAGATTATGCTGATGCTATTCTAATTCAGAATGCATTGTTTCCAGCTTTCGAATGAGTATGAACTCTTACTCAAGAAGCTTATTGCAGGTGCCAACACCAACAGCAGCAGCAAGATGCCATGCAGCATGAAGGTAAGGAGTTTTAGGAAATAAATCATCAGCTACAAAAAGCATACCACCAAGTAATGACGACATCTTATGAACTGTGTGAGCCATCCTCAAGTCTGGATCCTTCAATGCCCTTTTAGCAAATGCTACCTGGATTAGAAAAATAACAGTGAGAAAAGCTTAATTATAAAATGTTTACTTCTAATTTTTTACAAGATCATATCTTGTTACTACACATGTAGAAAGCTGTGCCAGTGCTAAAAACACCTTTTCAGAGAATATATTCCCAGGATGAAAAGGTATTAATGGTAACATTACACTTTTTATGCTCAAAAAAACAAACTAGAAAATATTGTAGCTAGATATACTTATATATACTAATTATTTTACTCAAAACATTTATCGTTTATTTATTTTTGCAATATTTAACTTTGTTTATGTGTTACTCAAATTAATCGACAGATCTATAAAGCATTTTAAAGGCCAAAGTAACAATATTTCGACATGAATGCTTTTAAATTTTGTTTAGCTAATCTTAGTCGTTTGATAGAAGAAATATTTTTAATTTTCCGAAAATCTAAAATCGGGATTGTATATTTTCCATGTTTGATTTATCTTTTAGAAATGACATTTTAAAGAAATAATGTTTCATGGAAATAGTTTTTGAAGAAATTTCTCACATAAATATTATGAAATCATTTAATATGATAAGAAATTAAAGATTTAAGAAAAAATAACACAATACTTTTGATTATAGAAAATTTAAATCATAATATAAATAGGTTTAGCAATATTTTTTACCAAACAAACAAAAGTTAATAATTTCCAGAAACTATAAAATTTCCATAAATAATGATTCCAAGGTACCAAAAAATTCTTTACAAAAAGCAATAGTAAAGAATCAAAGGTGATTTCTTTTAAAAAAAGCAAATTTCAGTCAATGTTGTTAATGTATTCCCATTCTTATTTTTTATAAAAGTTTTTCATTTATTATTATTTTTATCCGATTCCTTAACCACCATCTTTGACACATAGCTAACCATTTTATATTTAGACAAAATTTAAATATAGAAATTAAAAAATTAAAAATATATAAACAGAAAAAGTATATCATTACAAAACAATGATGAAATCGTGTTTGATGAAGAACTATAGTATTTTTAGGAGATATTTCATTATTGTAAAAAAAGGATTTTTATATTATTATATAAATTCAAAAAAAAAAATTAAATTGCTACATGCAGGATAACTTAATGACTACATTTAAGAAAACTGTTTGAAATTTTTTTGTAAAGATGATAGAGACGCCTGTGGTGCAAGTCATGCAACGCATTGATAAAGTTTAAATTGAGAAAGGTCAGCCAAAATCAATATGTACAAGTTAATTGGTAAATTATACAAGACTACATAAATAAATGTTGTAAAACTTACCTCCATCATCCCAGTGTGAATAACTGAAACCATCATCGGATTAACTGGAAGAAATATTGCAGACGCTGCCATCAGTAACTTGGGATTCTCATTTCTGATGGCCATTGACAAACACTGCAGAATGATTTTTATATTCAAATATGATATCAAATTGATTACTCACAGAAAATAATATAACAATGTCATGCTAGAAAATAAAGAAAAATGCAACACATACACAAAACATGTCCAAATACGCAAGTAATGTGGCCGCTTTATTTCGTTGTTATACTTAAGCTAGAAAGCAAAAAAGAAAAAAATTTAAGGCATAGAGGATCATAAAATCATGAAAAAACAAACAAGACCTTATTTTTGTTGAGATCCCAAACATTAAATAGAGATATAATCAATGTAATCTTCATAAGACTTTCTCAGCTTACAAGTTGGGTTTGAAGAGATGAAGTAGACTTAAGAGTCTAATCCTAAGATTATAAAAGCCTATTTTTATCTATTATTGGATACTTGGATTTGTCTATGCTCTAGATGTCTATTCATAGGTGTGAGAGGATGTTATTATTGGGCCACCCACATTTGCCATGTTCCAGATGTCAAGACTTGGTATTAAAGGGTATGTTGGAATAACACATTGAGTTAAACCCAAAGCCCAAATTGTATGTTAAAATATTGAAACTTGGTTATTTCCGAATATAGCGTACTGATAATCAAACCTCTCATTTATAGAATGGTCCTGATTTCAAAACAATCCCTTTCTCCATATCAGTGACTCGGCATTTTTTTTATATGAAAGAAATATGTAATCTATAGAAACCACCTATTATATAACAAAACTTTCTCTCCAGAAAAAGTTTAGATATTCGTACTCAATCCAGATACTGGAAACACAATAGTTGGCATGAAGATTTATTTTAATCATCGTAAAACATATACAAGAAATTTGCCATTTGAAACAAAATTAGAGGAAAAGGACATTTCTAAATTGTGTGGACGTGCAGATGTGGTGAGACCAGTATAGCTGCAGAAAAAACTTAGTTCTCCTAACCAGAGTCTAATTCATTGGCTGTAGTAGTGGCAAGATTTCCAATTATTAGGTCTAGACACAATATTGATAAATATTCCTAGTACAGAATATAGCAAATATGATCAGGTTTCTGCATTTTATTGAATAACCAATAATTATATTTATCTATGTTACTCACAACAGTTGTTGTGGCTATCATTGTGTAGTCAACCCATCTCAAAAATTTCCTCAACCTTCCTCTAGAAGAATGATACATGCTTGAGGCCACTCCAACTCCAATTAGTGAATTAGCATACAACTTTGAATTGACATTCTTCCTACATTACACAGTTATTTATAAGATTACAAAGCTATTTTTCTAGCCAAAGTAATTTATGATGGTAGGAGGAAAATATTACCTGGGGGCATGGAGTCCAAGAGCTATAAAAGGAATTGAAGTAATCACATTAGCAAACCTTTCAGCAAGATTCTGATCACCTGATAAAGGGATGCAGTAATAACAATTATTTACATAAGATTGGATCATTCATGAGAAACAAGTTAACAAAACATCAAATGGAAAGAATAATTCTCAATATTACCATGACAACTAATACTACAATGGATGGGTCTTAAGCATGCTGGTCTCTGGTGCCACAGTCTTCTGGTACATATAAGAAGTAGGTTAGTAGTGTGGACGGCTTTGTAAATTTTCAGTTCTTGTCAATGTAATAAAAATTTTATAGTCATGTAAAAATTGTATGACATTTCTGCTGGGTACATATTTCACTCACTGCATTAGCAGCTGCTGATTTGCTTCAGTAGTTGACGCTCGGCCTGTTGAAGTACGAAAGTCCCCGCTTTGAGTAGTTTCTGTCAAGTCAAAGGGTGAGTGAGGTGCCACTTGGACTCCATGGACACCCTCAAGGGCTCTACTGTGATTCAGTATGCTGTTTTGAGTCATGTCCTCCCCCACAGAAGATGCTGGTCAACTTGAGTACCAGCAAGAAGTTGCTGGCACTGGTTGTTTGGAGAGTGTTGAGTCTAGCCAACAATGCTGTATTAAAAAGAGAGTATTCGTATTACTTCATAAAATTTGGAACCAATGTGTATGTAGTTTTAACTTTCAACCACAATCAAATTTTAACATACAAGCATGAAGAACTGCTAATGACAGTGATTATATAACAAATGATCCAAGAACAAGCAGGTGTATTTAATAATGATTAAGACAGTGGAAGAACTGCTAATGACAGTGATTATATAACAAATGATCCAAGAATTTGACTCAGGTGACCTTCCACTTTTTAGTGTAATTCGTAATTAATTGGCCAAGATCGGTTGACTTCAAACTTCAAAATTAAATGAGATGAATATCCCTGAATTTGTAAAAATTTCTTTGATAGGTCCAATATAAAATTTGTTCGGCATGAACCTCTTACTAGATATGCCTTATGTATACATATCTAAATATATACATATCCAAATATATATATATATATATAGAGAGAGAGAGAGAATCATGACATGAATATCCCAGATTTCGAAAGAATTTCCAATTCAGCACTTAAGATAGCTGAAACTCGATCATCATCTCTCTTCAGATTGTCACAATTAAAACAATCTAAACAAATCTCCTAGTAGCTATGTATCATAGGCACGCAAGTGCTTTTAATTTATTGGTGAACAGAACAAGACAAGGAGAATACACAGGTAGCCGTTGGTGACAAAATCCCTCTTATGAAAAAATCCAATGCATCAAGTTATAACAAAGTTCATCTAATGGAAAAAACCCAATGAACTAAGATATGAAAAAAATCCCTCGTTCACCGTTGCATTGAACTCAGGCAGAAAAGAAATACAAGAATACCATCGTTTGCAATGTGCATCCACTTGATTCAACACGATATACCATTGAGTTAGTGTTATAAAAGACAAAAAACCAATCCAAGATCAATCCGATAGGCAAGATACATTGTTTACAGCATTAATGCACGCAAATCAAACTCAAAATCCTATTCCTATTTATAGACCTATATCATAAACTCTCAATCCTAATTATAGGGAAAAAAAACACCGAATACGGAGAGATAATCGAAAATGTTACTGCGCATTTTTACGTTTTATGTACTGAATTCAATTCTCATAAAGCTAATCCCCATCCATATTCCTTAAAAATTGTATTAACCAGAAAAAAACCGCATTCCATCGCGAGTCTCAACGCAACAACATAACCTACCCAATCATTCATCAAAATTCCTAAAGAAAAAACAACAATATAACCAGCATAATTACTACATGAAGTTTCCCTTGAATTAAACACCAACAACAGTTAAACCTTGATTTCGCCTGAACTAAAAACCACAAAAAAGAAAAAAAAAAGTTTACAATAGTGCGCGAGAGAGAGAGAGAGAACCTGAGAATGAATAGGAAGCAATGCAGAGGCGCGTATATAAAGGAGAAGGAGGTGATTGATTTTGAGTTGATGGGTATTTTGAATTTTGAGATATAAGAAACAAAAATAAAAAAAGGGAATAGAATAAGAGAGAGGAAGATGCTGCTTACGCAAGAATCTTCCTATTTCCCTCCACGCATATTCGTTTCCTTTTCCAATTTCGCACTACAAAACCCAAAAATACCACTCATTATCTTTCTCTTCCATTTTTGTACTCAATTTTGATTTGTGAGTATTCGTCCTTGTCTCTTCCCACTGTTTTCTTGTTGTTCTTACGTCTGCAATGTGACTTGGCATTTCGCAACTTCCTAATTCTACTGTAAATAGTTTTTTTCTTCTTTAAATTTTTGTGCATAATTAAAATTGGTGTAATTACACGTAAGATACAGAAATTAAGTATGCAGTTCATAAATTTTTTTATCTATAGAATTTTCGATTTTAACAGTTATAAATTCTTTTCCTATTTTATCTTTTCTTAATATTTTGTTTTATTAATTTATTTTTGATTATTTAAACATTTTATAATTTTAGAAATTAATAAAGCTTTTCTTTTAATTTTAAAATTTTATTTTATTTATTTAACTGATAAAAGAATGGAGAAATTGTTACGTTAATCTTATTCTTATTTTGTTGTCATCTAACTGACAAAAGAGTAGAAAAATTGGTTATTTTTCTGTTTTAAACTGAAATTTTTCTTTATTAAATAAGCATCTTTTTAATTTTAAAATTTTGATTCTCCTCTTTAAAATAATTTTCTGAAGTAGTTTTGAATGTAGAGTAGTTTTTTAATTTTTTCTTTTATTTTATCTCTCTCCTTTCTCAAATTTTTTAAAACCTAAAAACATATATCTCATACATAAAATAAAAATAAAAAAAATATATATATATATAATAGTAAAAATGAAAACTAAAAAATACGAATTCACATGTGACTGTGTTCCCGCGTTATAATTTTTAACTTATCTTTTTTGCAAAAATAAATATTAATAGGTACATATATGAAAAAGTTATATGAATAATTATATATATTTATATGTATTCAAATCAATTATATTTATAAATATAATTGATTCAAATTATTGTTCCAATTAATTATCGTATTTTAAATACTATTTATTCTGAAATTTGGTGGTTTTTTTTATATATTTATATTTAAAAAATATTTCAAAGTTGGCGGAGGACTATTTAGAAAAGAACACATTGAGACTTTAATCAAAGTCATGGTTAGGAGACTAGAGGAGAAAAAAGACTTTAGAAAACCTTATTTTATGGAAAGTATTTTATTTTATTATATTTATGTTTCCTTCTTCTTAGCTTTGTCAAAAAAATGTACATGAATAGTCTTGTATAAAAAATTGGAAGTTGAAGCGGATTTCATTTGGACTTAATTTGTGTGACTTGGATGTCAAAATCTAATCTTGAAATTGTGTTAGATTCACAAAATGCAGTGTTTGGTAAAAGTTGTTTAGGATATAAACCTAGAAAGAATAACAATGTTAAGAAGTTATCTAGTTTTTTTTTTATTCCTGCTTAAACAAAGTATGCTTCTTTTAACCGTTCTAAACATATGCATTCAATATCTTGTTTTTACTACATGAAGAGTGGTCATACTTCTACGTCTCGTAGGCTAAAAAATTATCTTGTTCCAAAAGGTTTAGACAAATGGAAATGTAGTAACTCATTTGGACCTAAAACTAAAGGTGCATACCATCTTTATTGATTTACATATGTTTTATAGAAAACAAAAGAAGGAAAAGTATTAAACCAATTGTATCTTGATAGTGGGTGTTCTAAGCACATGACATGTGATTTATCTCAGTTTGTTATGTTGAAACTGAAATCAGAAGGGTATATTACCTATGGTGACAACAACCGTGGGAGAAAGGTTTTTGGAAGAGGAGATATTAGAACTAAAGCATCAACCGTCATCAAAATATGTTCTTTATGTTGAAGGGTTGAAACACAATCTTCTCAGCATTAGTCAACTTTGTGACAAGGGATACAAGATGAACTTGAATCAAGTGGTTTAAGAACCACACTTCAGAAAAATCAATTAATTGATTTAGAAACAACTGATTCTATTTCTGTTGAAGGACAAATTGTAAATCCATAATTGCTCAGAGAATGGAGAACTCCCAAAGATCTAACCCTGGATAATGTCATTGGGAATATTGAGAAGGGTGTATACATCTACAAGTTGCCATCTAGATCAAGATAATGTTGGAAAGTCAATGGATCAAACCAAGTATAGAGGTTTGATAGATTTACTATTGTATCTTACCGCAAGTAGACTAGATATAATGATTGTTGTTTGCATATGTGCAAGGTTCCAATCTGCACCAAAGGAGTCGCATTACAATGTTGCCAAAAGGATTTTGAAGTACTTGCAAGGAACTAAGGAAGTTGGTTTGTGGTATCTTTGTCAAGTTTCTTTAAACTTAATTGACTATTGTGACTCTGATTTTGCATGATGTAAGATTAACAAAAAAAGTACAAGTGGAACTTGTCATTTATTTGGTTCAAGCTTAATCTCATGGCATTGCAAGAAGAAAACTTGTGTGGTTTTGTCAACAGCTGAAGCTGAATACTTAGCTACGGGGAGTTGCTGTGATAATACAAGTGTCATGAATTTGACAAAGAATCCTATCATGCATTCACACACATAAATAAAACCATAACTCAATTATAAGTGATATAGGTTACTAGTACAAAATCAATTTATATCTCATAATAACTATTCAATGTCTTCTTATCAGTCTGAATTCAAGAAAACCTATAAATAAGTGATAACTTTCAAGAAGTACTATCTCAACTCTTCATACTCATAAATATCATATACTTTTTCAGCGTTAGAGTTTTTTTACCATTAGACCTCCCGTCTCTCGGTCAACACAACAAAGCTCGATCAAGAAATTTTCTTTCTCTTTTCTACCTTGATCCTCTCCTAATCCATTTTTGGTAACAACAAAGCACATTAAGGTTTCCTCTCCAAAATTTGTTTTCGTTTGTGCCAATTTCAAACGCAAGTGAAGCCACCATGTGGCATTTTGTTCTTCGCTAACCCATTCACATGCAAAAATCAAGTTTGCATGCAAGGAGGCCACCATGTGGTGTGATTTTTTGGCAGTAGATTTAATGTTTTGGCAAATTCTCCCTGCACCTTAATGCCTCCTTCCTGCACCTCCATTACTCAAAATAAAATTACATTTTTATCCTTTACTAAACCTTAAAATATTAAAATCCTATTTCTCTATTCCCATCCCATTTGCAAGGTCGAAGGAAGCGTAGTGAAGGTAAGTTCTTCTCTTCTAAATGTGCAGTCACCATTTTGCATTTTCTGTGTTTTTTTTCGCTTTGTTTAAGTGTCGAATATACAGACCATGTACAATTTTTATTAATATATCGGTTTGAACATTCGGTATGTATAAATCGGTATATTAATAAAAAATATATACCAATTTGTACCTGAAAGGATATTGGAGGCCAAGTAATCTTAATCCACGTCGATACACTCTTTACTTCACTCTTGGTTATCCTATTCTTCACGTATTGTTTCTTCTTCGCGTGCCTCGATCGGCCGGCGGGTACCTGTGATTGCACTCCGACGCTCAAGTCAGCGATGATGCTTAAGTGAGAATTATCTGATATATGAAAAACGTACCTTTTTTCCTTTCAGCAGTCCCTTTAGTAGGTTGACTTGGGCCTTGGCCATGTGGGTCAAGCAGCTGACAGTTAGAGACGTGCTTAGTAGTCTCTGGGTCGTGTTTGATGGTTTCCTGAGATCCAGGGAGTGTTCCCGAAAATCCAGGGAGTGTTAACGTGTTTGACTTACTCAGCGGGAATTATAACTACTCATTCCACGTGTAACCACGTTCTTTATTTAATTAAGTCATTTAACGCAAACCATTCGGTCGTCCGATGCCGACCGGTACACAATTCATAAATTCCAGTATATGTATATCTGAATTCGATTATACCATTGTTTGTTCCATGCACTTTTTTTTTAATATCGGTATGTACATTCCAATATTAAAAAACAAGAGGATTCCATGAAACGCACGTATATATCATGAAAATGAAAAAAAAAATGGGATAAAAACACACAGAACTCATCGCAGGTCCCTTCGACCACCACCTATAACCACCACTTACAACCATATACACCAGCAATGAAGGAGAGAGCTCAAAGCAAGAAGAAGTGACCCCACAGCCAAAAACCCTCAAATATAGGGTCAAGGGTATATTTGCAATTTTCAAATTATATAGAGGTGCATGAATTGAGGTGCAAGCAGGGAAGTTCTGGGGCCATTTTTGCTTTTGGCGACCCCTTTATTCATTCAACCTCCACTGTCAATGTTTAAATTTGGGCCTTCGCATTGGCCCAGTTTGCTATGCTTTCTTTCATTTTGACACCCGATCCAGCAAGTTGTTTCAATTAGCCAAGAAAATTTTCTATATGGCACTCATTGATTTTACATACACGCCCCACCAACTTTTCTTATTCTAAACCATACATTTGGCCCAATATTTCAGCTATTTGCCACATGTTTTTTACTTTTTGAGAAAATAATAATAATCAATATAACTTTTTGCACTTATGTGCATGACCGTCCGCATCATCTCTTATTTAATATTTTCCTAAAAATTATTTTCTTCTAAATAAATTCACGCAAACCGTATATAATATTGGTATATAGTTTATACAATTTCTGCTTACTATATGATTCATAAGTCGTTTGCGTTATCTTATACTCCAAGAATCATAAAAAAATAAAATCCCCAACTATTAAAACTATTAGAAACTTCAAGAAAAATATCAACATAGACATTTGTGTTACTATTAAAACTACATAACTCTTAATTTTCCATTATTGTGAATGAAAATTTGTAGAAACAAGCTTAATCCTGGTTGGATTCAAATAAAAATCCTGATTGGTTCAATTCTATTTTGGTTTTCTTGTAGTTTTTCGTAATAAACTATGATAGAACCTATCTTTTTGTTTTTCAAAGCCTTTTGTTTGTCGTCCCTTTGTGATCCCGGTTGCAAAAATCCTTATACTATCCTTATCTTGAGTTTCCCAACATAGATCCTCATAGTAGAATTGCTCCTACTCTTGCTCAAATGTACTTCTTTTTGGACTTTTTCTTTCCTTTCTTTCAAAAGCCTAATTTTTCCCTCAAGAATGACAAGTTTAGCCTCTTTTCAAATCTTTTCGTTTTTTTTCATGAGGGCTTCTTGTTTTCTCCATAGTTTAGTGATATTTAAGTTCATAAACTAAGTGTGTTAAACTCGTAGGATAAGTACTTTAATCACTATCATATGGTGAAAGGTTTTTATATATTTTGAATCAAAGGTTTATTAAACCTCGAAAGAAACCAATGAAGACTTTAACCTAGTTCCAAACTTCTATGTAACAAGGCTAGCCTTTGGAACTTTCCAAGTTCCTATACCTAAACGTAAAAGATTGCAAAGAATAAAACTAGATGACTCCTAATGGTAAAGCTTGCTAGTACTTGTGAGCTTCCAAGACACTTTCACCATCTACATGTGTTTTCAATTACAAGTAAGTCAACACTTGGCATATGGAAGAACACCAAATATTCCTCCAAGACACCCAAGGTAAAAAGGCTTGTTGCTTTGAGTTATTAACACGCTAGACACTAGTTCTTATTTGATATATAGAGAATATTTGAAATAAGGAACGCTATCCAAAAAGATTTTTCAAATATAAAGAGGCATATTAGACAATCTCAAAGGATTGGATCACTTGTCTTGATAAGAATGTCTTGTCAAACTATCCTATTACTCATGAATACATTAGAAGGTCTTGTCAGACGGTTCCAAAAGAGACAACATGTTGGATGAATACAAAGACACAAAGAAAGCTCAATTATATAGTGTTTTATAAACTCATCATACACTCACTAAAGCTTACACTTGACAAACGATCACTTTAGTTTTTACTCATCAGATGATCTGTTACATCAAGGAGTGTATATACTTAATTCTTACATTATTGAAATGTTTTATGACATTGTTCATATGTTTCTAAATCTTCTTTAACATTATTAAATAATAGAAAATACTATTTTTAAACAAGATTAATGATTACAAATTTTGGAATGTTTTTGTATTTGAGAACGTAACAATGCATTCTGAAAATCTCAAATATCATGTGCTTAAATGTTTTTGAATGAATTTTTTTCTTATAATGAATATAAATGATTTTGAACACAAACTATCCATTTAGAATTAAATTTAAACTTGTATTGGAAAGTTTTTCAAATGAAGAGTGTTTTAACTAGAAAGTTTTTGAAAAACAGAACACGTTCATTTTCAATATAAAGAGATCTTTAAAAATAGATTTTGTAAGAAGATATCCAAGTTAAAATGTAATTATACTTCAACATTCAAATTTTATATTAACTTGGAAAGTAATTGAAAAAGGATTTACAAACAAATACATGAGAAAATATAGACTTTGACAATTCATAAAATATGAAAAATATTATTTTAGTGTTACCCATAACTTATTATGTTAATTATAATGTTAACTGATATTGTTTCCATAAATTATCAAGAGATCATACAGATGCATATAAAGATGATTGAAAAAATTTCTTTATCAAGGATCTAAAGGGAAAACGATTTTCATTGAGAAGCGAGATTCGTGCAGATGAAGATCAAAGACATATCAAGTTGTTGTGAGAAAATATATACAAAGGGATTTGAAGTATAAACAAATGATACAATGAAGGCTCATATCTAAACATTCCTTTTTGAGCACCTGGTACGAAGCTAATGATGAACAGTACAAAAAAGGAAAGATGAAAGTCTATAATCGTCAAAGCCTCAACAATCACATCCATTCAATTAAAGAAGTATTTTGAAGAGTAAATATATGCTTAAGGACGCAAAGATTACATCAAAGCAATTATTTCCATTTCAAGCGTCTACTGCAATAAAGGAACAAGAACATGGCATATATCATCAGTTGAACTAGCTAAGATGATTCAAGCTTCAACGTTTCACTTTATACAAATAAAGAAACTATTTGAAGAGCAAGTAATTGTTTAAAGACGTGAAGAATGGATTAGAGCTCAAGTTTCCATTTCGAACGTCTAATATATTGAAGATGAAGATCAAGGTGGTATTCTGATCGATATGAAGTTAAGAATATTAAAACTACAATATTCATATTTGAGAAATATAGAGAAAGAATTTGAAAGGCCTCACACGTCAAAGACGCGCAAAGATCAATCAAAGCAAAAATTTCTATATTGAGTGTCTAACGACTATAATAAAGAATGAAGAACAAAATACTTCAACGATCATAATCTAAATGTTATTTAAAGACCATGAAGATGAATAACACAAAAATGAATGTATATATAATGAAAAAGAAACGCCATTGCTTAGTGATATTTATTTGTGTGATTAAGATAGTGTTATAAAAGTTACATATGTTATTGTAGAGTGATTTGTGAAATTGGGTAGTGAGCCAAACATTGCAAACTCTTCACACTATAAAGTATATATACTTGTAAGATATTATTGTTCTCTCATTAGAGAGTTTTCTCATTATTAAAAGGTCTTGATCTCATAGGGAGACTAAGACTGATTGTTTGGAGAGGTAGATAATACTTCGTGTACCTAGAGAGATAGAGAATAATTGGTGTACCCAGAAAGGTAGAAAATATATGGTATATTTGGAGAGATAAAAAATACTTAAAAATATCATAGATCTAATTTAATATCAAAAGTCAGATGTGATTTGCAGTAAATCTAATATCTAAACTCAAATGTAATTTGTACATGAAGAAGTAACCATTCATTTTTTGAAAACAAAATAATAATTTGTATTTCAAACTTTGTGAACATTCACTTTTGAGATGACCATTCATTTTCTGAAAACAAAATAATAATAATTATTTGTATTTCAAACTTTGTGCACATTCACTTTTGAGATGAAAAAGTTTTGACTTTCACCTTTATAAAAGTAAAGAATTTTTTATAAAATCAAAATTAAAGCATATTACTTTTATAGAACTAAAAATATATTTAAGCTTATTTTTATATAATAAATTACTTTTAACATTTATTTTATCATTCAAAATATTTTAATATATTTAAAATTAAATTAAACTTGTAAAGGTACGCATTTTTTACTTTTAAGTATTTTGTATCCTTAAAAGTAAATTTATCTGAGTAATTTAATTTTATAAATATTTTTATTATACTTTTACAAATGTACCTTTTAAGATATAAAAGTTACAAAACAACTTCTCGTTTATTTTTTAAACTCTTATTTATTTTAATTAAAGCTTTACTTCACCAAACAAAACCTACGATGTGGAAATTTCGTTGAAGAATAAAAAGAAAAGCAAAAGGTGATTGATTGATTGAAATGAACGGTCGCCAGTTAAAGAGTTCAATATGCCATCTCCAACCTTTTTTCTCGCAAAGATGGATGCTTCACCAAACACCAAAAGAATACTCTTTCAACTTCTTCAACTTTTTCTCAGAGACACTTGGGATACGTAACTATCAATTATTAACTATTACGCTTTTTTATTTTAAATAAGTATAGGGACATTTGTCAAAATTAAGCATTAAAAAGATACTATTAGATTGTACTTTTGACTTTCATTACATATAAAATTTGGATCTCAGAACTATACAATTCTCTCCCAAGAGAGACACTGTGCATCCTTCTGTTTTGGTCATTTTTATATACTTTGTAGTTCTCATTTTTGTTCTTACATTGATTTTATCAGTCTCTTCTGTTGGACTAATAACAAACCAAATACACTATAAAAAGTTAAAACGACTTTTGAGAGAAAAAAATTCTAGTCATGGTTTCTAATATATATTGATATATAATATTTCTAACATAATCACACCCCAATAATTTTGTTTCCTCAATAAGGACAAAAATGTTCTAAAAAATACTTGGTTATCCCTTCTCTACTTACTATGAAACCAAAGCTATGAAATCAAAAACAGGGTAGATGAGGAGATTTCCTTTTGCTATGTTCCAATTTTGGTTCACCAACCAACAGAATATTTGAAAGTAAATATAAGGCATGAGCTGGCTAGTCAAACACGTGTCTTGCAAAAAAACAAAAATGTTGTTCTTTACTTTGTGAGAAAGGAGCGGCATGATTCGGCGCATCCAACTCTCACAATTCGTCACAACTTGCAGGTGTAAACAAAAGAAGCTTCAATGAATCCAAAAAAATAAAACAACTTCATTGATGCAATAGTTCGGAAGTGAAACATAATATCATATGCCGAAACAAAATAACAACAATAATAATAATGATGAAGAAAAAAACATTACAAAAATTGTCCACAACTTGAACTTGAATTTGATTGAATTAATTAATGGGAAGAGATCTTGAGGTTGAGGGACTTGTTGAACCAAGACCTCCAAGTGCCACTTCCCCGCCGCGGAAGTGCGGCGGTGGGCCCACTTCCGTCATCAACTGCCGCCTCATCCGCATTCGCCGCCTTCCTGCAGAGCGTGAAATTCCTCGCCCCATGTGATCCAATTGTATCCCACGGCCTCAGAGCTGCATCAGCATCAAACCCAAAATAACAACAATTATTTCATATTACTCTTTCCCATTTCCACCACAATTCGATCAAAATGTATTTCAAGATTCAAATCCAGAATCCATCTCAAATTCTCAATTTCCCTAACCAAATAATTGATGTTCTCATATGAACGCATGCAAGATATTAGCAATTAAAGTTTCTCGCAACCGATTGAATCTATTTTACTTCAAAACTAAAAGGCATGTTTAGCAATGATCGAATCAAATTCATCGCCAAGACAAAAAGAACTATATAATATATGCATAACAACAATGTATCAAAATCTATCCCAAGAATCAAATCTCATCTTTAATTCTCAATCTCCCCATTTGAATGTATGCGTTAACCCTAAACTAAGCTTCTGAATGTGCAAGATGCTGAAAAAAAATTAATTTTTTTAAATAAAAAACCTGATTTAATTCTGTAAAGAACTTTATAAAAAAAAGTCTCTAAAATTACAACATGAAGCATTGAATTATCAGAAATTTCATAACCTAATTCGGCGTTAACCTGACAAAAATCAATTTTCACAGAAAACGCGAATAATATCAACAGACGATGAGCAATGGATGTTTTTTTTCTTCCGAAATCCTCGTGAATCATGAAAAAGCACGTTGAAATGACACGATTTGGGAATTAAAAAACAAGAAACACGTTTGGTGCAGTTGAGGGGGAAATTACCATCAGGTCCAAGATGAGGGCAATAGAGAGAGAATCCAGCGTTGTCAGTTCCAAGCAGAGGAAGGCGCCCCTCCCGCGCGTAACTCTTGAGCGCTGTCTCGATAACCGCTGCGACGTGGTCCTCCTCGTTCACGAGGAACCGAATGGGGCCTGCACTCCCCAGCACGTTGATGCTGATGAGGAACCTCCTCACGTTCTGGTTCTTCTTCTGCTTGATCAACAACATGGTGTCCAAAACTCAACAAATAAACAAAACAAGGAAACTAGACGAAAAGAAGGATCCGAAATTCGGAGATCTGAAAATCGAAGCTGGCAACGGTTTGGTTTTGGATAAAATCGTGAAGTTCGTTGGAGGCGTTGGAGTTTATGGGTCGACGCCAAGGCAGCGGTAGTACCAGCCTTGTTTGCAGGATCCGAAGAGGGAGGAATGAGAGGGAGCGCTCGCCCTTGATGGGGAAAGGGAGCGCATGAAACCGAAGGAGAACGAGGTTTCTACCATTCACAACGAGGGAACGATCTGAAGGAAGTTGAAGCGATTCAGATTGGTTTTGGGGCTAGGGTGAGGAGGAAGAAGAAGATGAAGAAAGCGGTATTTAAATATGAGAATTCGGACCCAAATTTGCTTTCGGGTTTTCTCACGGATGGGCTGGATCCGTTTCGAACCGAATCTGTTGCAATCGTACGTACGGATATCAGGTCACATCCAACATTTATCTTCTCTTTTAAATAATTAATTCAACAACCATCCTTTTATTATAACATGTTTATTTTACATTTAAATAAATTATTTTCATGTGAATTTTTCAACAACTTATTTGAAATAGTTATAACAGAAATCAAAATAATAATAAATTTTAAAATAATTTTTGAAAAAATTAACAGAATTTTCATTCTAAAATTTGACTAAAACTAATTTTGTGTTAAAAAATATATTTATTATAATATAATATTTTATTTTAAAAATCGGTTGTTTTATTGTTTGAAGTTTAAAACAAATTTTATTCTAATTAATTAGTGATATTCACTATGAACGATAGAGATACTGACAGCTAGTAGATATTATATACTACCGTTAAATGAAACAGTGATATGTAGCGACAGACACATATAGATATATTTAAAATGTAGGATATGTGAATATAAATTTATATAATATATAATTTTAAATTATATAAATTAAAAATAAATATTTATGTGTAAAAGTATGTTTCAGATTCTTAAGATATTTATGACTGGTTCAAAAGAATTTGTTTTTATTTTTATAATCATAATAAAAATTTATATAATAAATTTGAGTTTTTAGAAAGTTATTGTATTTATACCTTTTAAAATTGTATTAAAACTGTGTTTGAATTTTCAAAAATCTAATAAATATTTTTTTAATTAAACATTTCACCGATAAGTATCCTACTAGTATCGTATAGTATCAACACAAATACGTATGTCCAACACGAATACGAATACGTGTGTCCGGATACACCATTTAAGAAGAAGTGTTCGAGCTTTATACCGTGTTTTATAAATATCTATCATTAATTTTCTTTTTAAGTGAGTAATAATATATAGTGCAAAAGTTGGGAAAACGACGTTGTTTTTGGATAATTAACGTTTTGGATTGTAAAATGAATGAAAATTTATAATTCAATATAAAATGATAGTTAAAAGTATGTTTTGAATTTGTACTAGTTATTTTATAAATAAAATAAGGTAGAAAGAAACGGAAATCGAAATGGTAGGAGGAAATTCTTTGCCTAGAAAAAAGCGATATTTGACTTTGTTTGGTTGAAAAAGTATATATAATGAAATTTTATATTTTATTTTATAATATATAAGAGTTTATTATTTTAATAAAAAAATTAAAGTGTTTGGGTCTTTGTTCTTTATAAGTTTTGTGTATTTGGAAACATTTTAATTACACTTAAAAGATATCAGAAGTTATAATTTAATCATTAAGATTTATTGATTATTAGAATACTTATTAATTAAGTCATTAAATTTAATATTTAACTTTGAATAAAAGAATCTTTTGAACTGACAATCAAATGATTGATTTCATAAAAAAACATACTATATATGTTGTTTGTTTAAATAAAATATTTTATGACGTATATATTGTATTATTTAATTTTAAATATATTTCCGATTTAAGTAGTTTTATTTTTTAATAAAATCTTTTATGAGATAAACATTGTATTGTATTATTTAATTTCAAATATTTAAAATATTTGTTTATATTTTATTATAGTTAAATACTTTAAACAATGGTATAATACAGTAATATCTATAATTATAAGAGATTTTCCAGTGTTTTAAAATATTTTTTTATTTTATTCTTATTTAATATTTTATTTTGATTATTTGGACATTTTATAATTTTAGAAAGGGATTATTCACTTTGTTCTAAAAAAATCTTATTTTATTTTTATTTAATATTTTATTTTATTAATTTATTTTGATTATTTGGACATTTTATAATTTTAGAAGTTAATAAAGCAGTTTTTTTAATTTTAAAATTTTATTTTATTTGTTATCATTTAACTGGAAGGAGTGTGGAGAGATGGGTTAGGTTAATTTTCTGTTTTAAAGATAAATAAAAAAATTTAAAATATTTGTCAGTATTTATTGCTAGATGTGGACAGGAGAGTGAAGATATTGGTAGTTACTTTTTTTATTTTAAACCTGATATTCTTTTCTATTAAATAAAAAATTAAAGATATTTGTTGTGTCCGTTTGAAAAGAATGAGTCAAGGGTTGATGGACATTTACTTTAACTCCCTGGCCAAAAAATATATTTCATATCTTTACTCTTTTTTTAATTATTTTTGTTATTTCCTAATTCTCCACTATTGTAGCAATTTTAAAATTGATTTAAAAAACAGATTTCATGATTCTCCATTACACATAATCCAACACCCTACTTCCCACTTCCTCAGGGATAATAATGACTCGAGGAGACAGATGGTACATGATGAAAGTTTTTTTTGTAACAATTTTATGGATTTAAATAAAATCATAGGAAAAATTATTTTCTATTTGATTTTTTTGGTTTTCTGTCATCATCATCTTTGCTCTTCCTTTATATTTTCTTCTTTTAGGTTTTGATTTTCGAAATCATCTTAACTTTTTATAAATTTATGACTTTAGAGACCACCTTCAACATATTTTTTATCATCAAAAAGCATGTAGAGAAAGTATGTCATCGTGTTCTTAACTCTACTACTTTTTACATACTATACTGATATTTTTTTTGTTTTTTTATTTGTTAATTGTAGAGAGTTAATATTCATAACAAAATAGAGGAATAAGATAAGAAAAAACTTCCAGTTTCCCCTTTTTTTTTCTATTTAATTATTTTCTCGATTAAATTTGTAGTTTGTGTATTTTTATTTTATTAAAATAACTGTAAATTTATACTGATAATATAAGTGTGTGAATAATAATATTATTTATTCAATTTTAATATTACACATAATTATATATAAATGATAAAAATAAAAAAATTCAGATACAAATATATAATAAGTATACATTTAATAACTTTTCGTGATATTTTAATTTTTATATACTTTATATTTAACTATTAAGTATTTTAACTTCATTTCACTATCGTTATTTATTGTTTTCTGTTCAAATACACACACTGTTTATTTGATATTTGTTGTTTTCACACTATTATATATATATATATATATATATATATATCCTTTTTTAATATAGTTTGTTTTAATTTAAATGTCAGTATTTTAAAAGAGTTACAAAATAAAAAAAATATCTAAACATATATTATCTATTATAAATATAAATATAATTTGTATGGTAAAAATATTTATTTATTATAAATATTTATTTTATACTATACACAAATAAAAGACTATTATATATATACACACACTTTTATTAGGTAATCAAAATATATTAAAAAATATATAGTGTTATTTAAAATTAAATAAATTTTTGTTTTAGTAAAATATTTTATGAGATATATATTGTTTTATTTAATTTTAAATATATATTTTGGTTTCAATATTTTATTTTCTCAAGAAAATAATAAGTAATTATACTTAATGATTTTTTAGAATAATAATCTTATTTTTACATTGGACAAATTAATAATCGTAATTTTTTTATGTTATATTATTATGTAATATACTTATTCTTTATCTTAAATTGGTTATTATGATGTGGAATTGTCAATTATGTGTTTATCATCTTTAATCATGTTAGAGTCATAAATAAGACCACGATACATGTTAGTCATAAACAAGAAACTACCAAACAAGAAACCTCAGAACCACGTATATTCATAATATATTAACTTACTATTAAAATCAAGTTTATTAATAGAAATTATGTTGATTTAAAAGTTAAAGATATTAGTATAATAAATATATATTAATTAAATAATTACTAAAATTAATGTTTTAATTATACTTAAAAAATTATTAACATTTATAATTAAATATTATAATTTATTCACTTAAATTTATTAAGCATTAAAATAATTATTAATTAAGTAATTAAAATTGAATAATTTGATATTATAACTTTGAATAAAGTAGTTTTACTTAATAAATATCATTTAAATTATTAAAAAGTAATTTAATTTCATTTTTTAAATATAAATTCAAAAAAATTGAAAAATAAAAGAAGATTGTTTGTGTAAAACCCAATTTTCCATTTCAACTTTTTTTTTTAATTTCTATATCTTTAGGATTTCTGTTTATTTTCTTTAGCTAAAGATCATTTTCAACTGATTAATTTTAAAATCAAAAAGTTTTTTTTTTTTTAATTTGTCATCAATCCGTAGTGGGGTTAGTTGAAAATGGTGATCCTCTCAATCTGATTAAACTTATATTGAAGTTTTGTTATGTTTACATATTTTGCTCTAAGTCTTCATATTTTGAGTAGTTCTTTTGCTTGAGTTAAAAGTTAGTTTAAAGCAAGAAATTACATGTTAGAGAAACTATTTATGTTTTTTTTATATGAAGTCTTAGGATAAATGATCTAGATGTGAAGGTGACTTGGTCACAATATCTTATTGGTCACAATATCTTATTTTCTATGTAAGGATTATGTTTTTTTAGAAACAATTTGAATGTTTGAAATTGAGTGAGAATCTTATTTGAGTTTTTGGTTAATACAGAATTGTCCTAAAATGATTTGAATTGGATACTCTTGTTGAGATATTGATATAGTGGCTAGATTATGGATGTTAAAGGCTAATGTTTCTTAAAGTGGGTTTTTAATGTGGTTTAAATGAGTAAAGTTATTTTTCTATAGTTTTCCATATATTAGTTTGAGTTTGATGTGAATGAAAATATATCTTGAGTTTTAATGATAAAGGTTGAATTGAAATGAGTGAAAGATGATATTCGAGCAAATTATGGTTATATTGATCATTTTGAATTTGTGTTAAAAGTTGTATTTGTTAAAGTAGTTTTTTGTTTTTAATGTCAATGTAGTTTAGGGTTTGCATTCGTCTAGCGTCAAATTGGCTCACTCTACTTGCGTTCCTATATTGATGTTTTCTTCTGATTATTTCCCGCTTTTGTTGTAGTGTGAGTATTTTTAGAGAAACTTCTATATAAATTCTAAAAAAGAAGTAAGAAAGAAAAATGAATTCAATTTATCCACAATCCACAAATTAGCTTACGTATAACTTAAAAAAATCTTAGACGGTTAATGTTGCACGGGTCTCCTTATGTATATATAAGTTAATTCTCCTAAATGTTAAATAATATCTTTATTTTTCTATGCCTAATCCTTTCTCTAACATGATATACAAAGCTATATTTTTTCCATTGCCACTTCTGCTTTTTCTTCTCCTTTCCTCACCTCTAATCTTTCTCTTTTTGCACCTCCCATGGTTTCTTCTCCCAATCTTCATCATTTCTCTACACCTATATCCCTAAAACTTACAAACGAGAATTTTCTAGTATGGAAAATAAGAATTTTATATGCTAGAAATCAATATAAATGATTTTTATATGAGCATCAATATCAATAAAATGACATAATATTATCAGGCTAATCTAAATACAAAAGAGTGAGAAAGATGAAACTCAATCCCTATTTTTCCAATTGAAGCAACAACTATTTGCTTTGTTTCCTTGTTAATCATTGTCATTCCAACAAATTCCAACAAACTTTTATTATTCTGTTTTTATATTTAGCGAATCTTGTACCTAATTTTTCAATTGTTCATTGTGTAATCGATATTTGTCCTTAGGAACACATTATTACTTATGACAACGCGATGCACTTGTCATAAAAAGTCATCAACGCCTAGTTGCTAAGGGGTTCACCCAAAATGTAGGTTTTGATTATAATGAGACATACAACCCAATTGTCAAACAATAAATAATTCGTGTATCCACCAAATAGACGTAAATAACGCATTCCTTAATGGTGAATTCCAAGAAAATTTGTACATTACACAACCTCGTGAATTTGAATCTGCATCTCCTCATCTTGTGTGCAAGCTTCACAAAGCTATCTACGGGTTAAAACAAGCTAAGTTCTACACTTGAATCTTTTGGTTTTCATTCAACTAAAAGTGATACTTCACTATTTGTCAAGTTCAACCCGTCTTATAATATTTTCATCTTAATATATGTTGATTATATCATAATACTTGACTAATCTCGTTGCGAGGTTAACAAGCTTATAGATAACCTTGGCTCGTGCTTTGCTATAAAAAACTTGGGTTCGTTGCACTACTTTTTGGGCATGAAAGTCAGTCATCTCAATGATGAGAGTCTCTTTTGCGAGAGCTCCACATCTGTGCTTCTCAACCTTAACTTTTCTCAAATAATATGGGTGCAATTTTGCTTAGTGCTAATTCAATTATACACCTACGCACGAAGTAATTTGAACTTGATTTGCAGTTTGTTTGAGATTATGTACAACAAAATCGTATTTGCTTAGTTCTCATACCGACTAGGTTCCTAGTTGTAGATTTATTAACAAAACCTATTTCTTTATCTTCTTTTCTTTTGTTTAAGCGTAAACTTATGGTTGTTTCTTCACCAACCATTAGTTTAAAGGGGGGATCTTAGACAATTAGTGTTGCATGGGTCTCATTATATGTATATATAAATTGACTCTTTTGAATGTTAAATAATATCTTTAGTTTCTATGCCTAATCTTTCACTAACAAAAAAAGAAGTAAAGATAACTAAATATAAATTTAATAAATTTAGTGTGTGGAGAAGTTATTTTTTTTTTCTCATGATCAACCTATGTTCTAAAAAATGGTGTAAATGTGGTTTGGATGCTTGTCATTTTGGAAACATTTAATGTTGAAGAGAATGAGACTTGTTGATTATAAGTGTCCTTATCACTAATATGAAATCATTAAATAAAAATTAATTTTAGAAATAAAAATTAATTAGATACTATATTGACTAAATTATATATTATTTTATAGACAAAAAAATTATTGAAATCTAAAATAGTTTCTATTATTGATAAATAGTTTAGGGCTTAAGTGGCTTAGAGTTTCTTTTGTGACTCACATTGACCTTGCGGCAAACTTTGAGCAATTCAAATTGAGTTCGTCTTCAAATTCGGTTAATGAGGTGTGGAGCACAATTTGGGTTGGGGTGGTGAGCGAACTTTGGTATCACAGGAACTTTGTCATTTTTAATAGGGGTGTGGCAGATGCGTTGGAAGTGTTTACTTTGATGCAAATAAAAGTTTGGTCTTGGATTTCGGCAAAAACTCGTCCTGCTGGACTTTCCTATTCTAATTGGTGTTTGGAAGGTTGGTTTTATGATTTTGTTCTAGGTTTTTATTACGGGTAGGGTGTTTGTTTGGTAGCTTGGTGGTGTTTGTCCGAAGTTGGTTTTGGTGTATTTTGCATAAGGGTTGAACCACCCCTGAAGTGGTTCCTATTTATTCATTTTTTATTGCTGATAACAAAAATTGATAAATAGTTTTTAAATTGGTATCTAATTAGCTACCAAGGCTTGAGATACTAATTTTTGAGAATATAAAGTTGGTAGCTAATTAAATAGCAATTTAAAAATTATTTATCAATAATAAAAACTACTTTAGATACTAATATTTTATTTAATCTCTGAAATAATATCTAATTTAGTTAATATAATAATTTTTTTTAAATAGTTTTTATTTAATGATTTTTTTATAACGTACATGTTTTATTTTCAAGGATACGGAACCACTTTAAGGTAGATACAAAGGGTACATTTTACAAAAGATCGATGTTGAATGAAGTAAAAACTAAGGCTCTAAAACAAATAAGTGATTTTGATTGAGTGGCTAAAGAAGAAGCATTAACGGGTGGAGCTGTGAAGATATTTAGGAAAATCCCTTTACACCTTTTGAATGGATGATGCTTCCTAACATGAATGAAATTATGTGAATTCATAAGGAAGATTACATAGAATCAAATTATTGCTTTTGTAATGAATTCAAATTGAATATTAAATCAAAATATATCTATCATTTTTTATATTTAATGTGGAATTTATAATTTGAATGAAAAACTCTCTCTCGAAGAACAATATAAAATGTAGATTTGTATGGAAGAAAAATAATAATAATAAATACAATAGTGATATGTACAATTACTTTAAGTCGGCCAAAGTTTATATTCTTTATTTAAGTTTAACAACCTTAACACTTTTTAAGAGAATACTACTTAATTAAAAAAAAAAATAAGAAATCATCTTATTCATTTTAATGTTTGCTATTTTTAAAATTTCAAAATTTAATAATTGTCTTAGTTTATATTAAGAATTGAAATTTAAGTTTAAGTCAATCATATAAAATTGACTAATAATGTTGATCTTTAACGCATTTTTTGATGTATGAGATTATATATTTATGTGTGATTCATGATCTTGCAAAAGATTAACTCTAAATAACATAACTCTGATATAGCATACTAAAAAACAAATTTTAAGTTCAACTCAACCTTATAAAATTGGTTCATAAAATGAAATTTGCATCTATTACAAAGTAAGACTTTAAGTATAAGTCAACTCCATAAAACCGGTTTATGGGGATAACATATGATGAATGATCCGATAACAGCCCGATAGCAGGTGACACAATAGACCCATCAAACACTCGCTAGGATAGACTTTAAATGACTCTAATATCATATTACGAGATGGACTTTAAGCCTAACTCAACCCCATAAAACCGGCACATGAAGTGAGATTTACACCCAATTATATACAATTAATTGTCTTCATCTCTAGGTGACGTGGAATCTCCAAAAAACATCCTTATGTATTATAACTTTTTTTTTTTTTAATGATGATTCCAAGCGTTTATATATAATTTAAAAAATCTTGTAGAAGCAAAAGATACATGTATATTAAAATATAGTTATTTATGATGACAAAGAAATGTAGGTTAGGATGTGCATCGACCCTTGCTTGTAGGGTGAGGAGAGGCGTGTATTGAAGCACGAGGATGGATCGCACGTTGAATTACCTGTCAAAACAAAACACATTTATTCCCTTTTGGCTTTTCCTTTCACTCATTTGTTTTCTAATAACATTAAAAGCAACATCGTAGCTGTCAAAAAGCAGGGTACGTAGATAGCATTGAAATGTCTCGTTTGAGGGGTGGCTGTTTTTGCACTGCAGCTTTCCAAATTTGTTAGGGGTTGAATTGCGTCAACATTTCAAACACTATCTTTTGTTTAATTTGGAGCAAAAGTGTGTGGACAAGAGGAGTTCTTAGGTATTATTATTGTTGTGTTTCAATGGACAATAGTATTCTGGGTCTTCTCAAACTTCGAATTAAAAGAGGTATTGATCTTGCAATTCGTGATGCCATTAAAGGACGTGCCAGTGACCCTTATGTCGTCGTCAACATGGGTGATCAGGTTCCAACCTGCAATTTCTGTGCTAATCTTTTCTTCCTTTCAAAGTCAATTTATTGAGTTGGGCTTTCGTTATGACGAGCGTTGGTGTCTTCCACAATTCGGGAAAATCAATTTAAACAACTACTTTTTTAATCCACTTTTTTTCATCAAATTGGGTTCCTAATAGGTGGTTGTGTTAATAGTATATTAGTTTTGTGCTATTGGAGATGTCTTTCTTACCAAGTTAGATTATAATAATTTGACCTTATAAATGATTCAATGAATAGTATAAACCTTTTCAACATAACTCTAATATTATCTTAATAAATAGGTTTACGTCTAATTTAATTTTGTAAATTTCTGATATTTTGACATGGAATAGCTAGTTATTGTAATGGTATTTGTATTTAACTATTTGATTTTAGTATGATTAATTAAATATGTTTTTTTTTCCTTTTTTACTATAATGCGAAATTGATTTTTATTTTTGTCAAAACTTTAAACTTTCTGAATAATTATATTAAAAAAATTATTAGAATAAATTTTTACTATTTTTTTTATACATAAACAAGTAAATATTTTAATATTCATAATTCACATTGAAAATTTGTTTATTATTAAAAAAAATATTAACAATGAAGCTTCCTTACTACCTATATAATAAGTAGGTACAGAGTATAGACTAGGTACAAAATCAATTTTTAAAAAATATATTTAATCATTTTTTATACATTAAAAAAACTATGATGGTATTTGTATTAAATTCTTTCTGAGATGTGGCATGGGTCTACAAATTTTTTTATCTTTTTGGGAAAGATTGTTTTGGAGGGACGTTGAAAAGGTGCATGTTTTGTCATTGGATAATTTTGGTTTGAAGATTATTTTGATATGTATGCAGAAGCTAAAGACTAGTGTTATAAAAAACAACTGCAATCCTGAGTGGAACGAAGAAAGGACCATTTCTATAAAGGACGTTACAACCCCAATACGTCTGGTAAAGTTCTCATCCATGCTATCACACAAAAAATTCATATAATATCCCAAAAAGCTATTAGCATTAGGCTTATCTATATTCATATATGTTTTCATTGGATTTTTTTTTTTTTTTTTTTATAAAAACTAATAAAAAGAATAATTATGGTGTCTTTTAAGTTAAATCTAAATAAAAATTATAACTTTTTTTTTTT